>Ga0185299_10000087_pt1 | contig 289364 bp, 268 predicted proteins | sample PaiPotPPA55metaG_FD_128002 | JGI IMG/M metagenome (GOLD analysis project Ga0185299, IMG submission 128002) | Iron sulfur acid spring bacterial and archeal communities from Banff, Canada, to study Microbial Dark Matter (Phase II) - Paint Pots PPA... ...
ATGCCCATGCGGTCTTTGATCAGGCGGTTGAGTTTGTAAAACAAGTGCGCGTCCACGCCGACGCCCGCAGCGACAGTGAAATATCGCGAGCTTGGGATGTTGTTGAAGTCGCGGTACTCGATCTTCCCCACCGCGATTCGCTTCGGCGTCGCAGTAAGCAAAGCCCGGGCCGCGCCCTCGGCCGAGATTGGCAACCGGAGGTCGTGCGCCAAAGCGTTGGCAGTGCCCAGAGGGATAATTCCCAGTTTCGCTGGTTTTCCGGCCAATCCCTGCAGCACATCGTGAATGGTGCCGTCGCCACCGCAAGCGACGATAGTGTCGAAGCCTTCGCGCACCGCCATTCGGACCTGGGCGGCAGCATCCGATGCAGCGCGCGTGGGCGCAACTTCCACTTCGACTCCCGCGGCTCTCAAAATTGCAGCAGCGGCTTCCACGTCTTTGACGCGATGCTTTTTTCGCCGTCCAGAAAGAGGATTGTAGAAAAGTGCGGCCTTCCGCATTAGAGGGGATTCGGGAGCGCGCTCAGACGAGGTCAATGGCTGGATTGATGCGAGCGTCAACCAAAGGATTCTATCTGATCGGATTTGAATACGGTGAAAATTCCCGGTTTAAGGACGCACGAACTCACGATGCTGCAGCACTCATCAAATCCTGTTCATCCGGGATCAACACCGAGCGCGATGGATCCCCAGGAAAGTAGTGCACCACAATCCTTCGGTTTCGCCATTTGCGAGCAATATCTTCAGCATCTTCTTGGCCGTATGCGCGGACGTAATAAGACCCGGAAAACGAACTCCCGTCAACTGAGTAGGCGTAATGAATATCCGTGCCCCAGTGTGCATCTCGATCTTCGCCAACCATCATGGGTTCGGCGTATTCCACAAACGTCGAAACCCCAGGCCAGTTTTTCACTCTCTCGTTAAGCTTCTTTTCAGCTAAGTCACTCACGTTTCGCAAAAACCACAAAAGTGCGAGGACAGTGCCAAATTTCTGTCTGGGAGAACGGCGGGAGGCGTACATGGGAGCAGCAGTCTGCTCAAAATTTCTGAGTACCGATCTGCTGGGTTTTCGAGCGTCGTAATTGACCAGAATTGATTTATCTTTCCAACCATCCACAAACGTCCAAGCTCGCTGTTCATTCCAGAATTGCCGGTTGAAGTAGCCGGCATAGTAGTTGCCATCGACTTGGTATGAGTAACCGATTGATCCAACGGCGTAATCGAGAAAGCGGCCGTAAATCGTCTTCACGTCGCAGGTCGTGATCTGCCCAGAGGACATTGGCCAATCCTCTGCTCGCTTGTCGGTCGCAGACTTTAATAAGGAACGAAAGCTGTAAATTACCGCGGCGAATATGGCGAGGCCGATACTGGAAGAGAATTGAGCCAATGTAGGCGAGCGCCCGTCCCTCTTCTTCCGGTCGGCTGCCGGTCATGCCCCGAATCCTGTCAGAAGAGCGAGCAGAAATCAATCGAAAAGTCGCCCTCAAAACCTTACAATCATCCGTCCATGGCCATCTCCCTCCCATCTTTCGCTAAGATTAATCTCGGCCTGCGCATTGGCCCCTTGCGACCGGATGGCTTCCACGAACTTCGCACGGTGTACCAGACGATTGCTTTACACGACATCGTTAGTGTTTCTGTCGGGCGTGGCTCCGGAATCGAAATTCGTTCCGACGATCCTCGCGTGCCATTGGACTCGACGAATACCTGCTTCCGCATCGTCGAGCGCGCCATGGAGGCTCTGAAGGCACGGGGCAGAGTTGTAATTGAAATTGAGAAACGACTACCCGTGCAGGGCGGATTAGGCGGAGCATCCGGTAATGCGGTCGCGGCACTGCTCGGACTAGAAAAGGCATCGCGAAAAAGTCTGCCCGCGCCCGAGCGACTGCGAATCGCAGCCGAGGTTGGCTCCGACCTCCCACTATTTTTTATCGGCGGCACGGTTTTAGGCGTTAGTCGGGGAGAAGAAGCATACCCCTTGCCGGACTTGCCGGCGATGGCATGCGTAGTCGCTCTGCCCGAAATTGCAGTCTCAACACCAAAGGCATTCGCGGATTGGGACACCTTGTGTGGCGCGGGCGCCCTTTCGGCAAACTCAGGGCAGGCTCCCGCCCGTGAAGACGAAGTCAACAAAGTCGTCGCCACTGACCCCGCACCCAAAAGCGAAAATGCCACCGCATTCGGTACGGGCACCACGACCGGGAAGGGCACGGCTTCCAGCCGTGCCGAACCCAGCCGGCATGATGATAGGGCTTTAGCCCCTGAGATATTCGCCGAGCACAGCTCGGCCCGGACGGGCGAGATCGCCCTTCCCCACGCGGGCAGTAGCAAATTGACGCCCCCCACTCACTCCGATAGAATGTTGGAGTTCAGCCGTGAGATTTCCGCGTGGCTGAGTGCGGTGCCGATTGCCGGTCGCCGCAGATCCGGTGTCTCCGCTATAGGCGGAGGCCGGGCCGAGAACCTACTGCTCGACCTTGTCCGAACCGGGATTGAAAACGACTTCGAGAAAGTCGTCTTCCCAAAATATCCCGAAATGCGCGAGGTCAAGCGTGTGCTCGAACAGTCTGGTGCGCGGTACGCGTCGCTCTCCGGATCTGGTTCTGCGATTTACGGCTTGTTCAATTCGCGAGAGCGAGCAGCCGCGGCGGCAAAAAAGCTCACTCGGCACGGTACACGCGCAGTGGTGACGAGCACCTTGACGCGGCAACAGTATTGGAAAGCTCTTAGCCATTAGCTTTTAGCTTCAGCGTTTTCGGGTTAAGCTAAAGGCTGAAAGCTTCGTTACTGGGCCGTCGACTAGTCGACTAATGGTAGGTTGAGGCGTTTAGCGGGCGTCTGAGCCCGCTGCCGAAATCCTGAGTGAAGCGAAGGATCTCAGTCGCCGGCGAAGCGTAGCTAGGTTTACTGGGCCGTCGACTAATGGTAGGTCAAGTGCCTTTGGAGCACTTTGTCTAGGTTCGAATCCTAGCGGCCCAGCCAGAAAAGAAGCTGTGAGCTACAAGCCTTTAGCTCTTAGCTGCACCGCAAACGCAGAAGGCACCGGATTTGAGCTAATGGCTAAGAGCTAACGGCTAAGAGCTTATTTATGGCTACCCTTGCAACCGCGACCGAAAAGAAGATGAGCGCCGACGAGAAGCACGAGCGCAAGCCGCATCGCGCCCGTGTCGATGAGAAATTCAAGATCTTCTGCGGAACGGCGAACCAGCCGCTCGCAGATGAGGTCTGCGCTTTTCTCGGAATGACTCGTGGCCAGGCATTTTTAAGAAGGTTTGCCGACGGCGAGGCCTATGTTCAGATTCAGGAGAATGTTCGCGGCGCAGACGTATTCGTCATGCAACCGACTTGCCGTCCGGTCGACTTCCACTTGATGGAGTTGTTGCTGATGATCGACGCTCTGAAGCGAGCTTCGGCGCGGCGCATCACGGCGGTCATCCCGTATTACGGCTACGGACGGCAGGACCGGAAGGACAAACCGCGAGCGCCAATTTCGGCGAAGCTGGTGGCAGATTTGCTGACCACCGCGGGCGCGGACCGCGCACTGCTGATTGATCCGCATGCTCCGCAAATTCAGGGTTTTTTCAATATTCCTGTGGACCATCTTTTTGCGTCCCCAGTGCTGGTCGACCATTTTAAAAAGTTGAACCTGCCCAACCTGACTGTCGTTTCGCCAGATGCGGGCGGCGTGGAGCGCGCTAGATTTTTTGCGAAGAAAGTCGACGCCGCTCTCGCCATCGTCGACAAGCGGCGGGTAGAGGCGAATGTTGCGGAAGTAATGCATGTGATCGGCGACGTCGCAGGGCGCACTTGTTTGGTTATTGACGACTTAATCGACACCGCCGGCACATTGGTCAAGACCGCAAGCGCCCTGATGGAGAGTGGCGCGAGCGCGGTCTACGCATGTTGTTCGCATCCGGTATTTTCCGGGCCGGCGGTCGGAAACATTCTGGAGTCGTGCATTCGTGAAGTAGTGGTCACCAACACGATTCCTTTGTCAGAGGAAGCACAGCAGGCGACCACGCAGCACGGCGGCAAGATTACAGTTCTTTCCATCGCTGGATTGATCGGACGCGCGATCCAGTCGATACATGAAGAGACGTCCGTGAGCAAACTGTTCCTATAGGAATTAAAAATATGCCTACAGCAACACCCGACAAAAGTTTATTGGAAGCGCAACCCCGCGACGCTGGGACCAAGAACGATGCTCGCCGCGTGCGCCGCGAGGGAAAAATTCCCGCCGTGGTGTACGGCGCAGGCAAACAAGGGATGCCGGTCAGCGTTGATCCTCGGCAAGTATCGCGCATTCTGCATTCGGAGACTGGTCACAACACGGTTTTCGACCTTGCATTGGATGGCGAACGCACTAAGGCCATGATTGTGGACTGGCAGTATGAGCCCATCAAGGGAAGCCTGCTGCACATCGATCTGAAGCGCATCGCCATGGACCAGAAGCTCCGGGTCAACGTGCCCATCGAGCTCGTCGGCGAGCCTGCAGGCGTGAAGCAGCAAGGCGGCATCCTCGAGCAGATCGCGCGCGAAGTGGAAGTCGAGTGCCTGCCTGGCGACATTCCTAACGCGATTGAGCTGAGCGTTTCGGAGCTGGTATTCGGCACCGTGTTACGTATTTCTGATCTGCCGAAAAACGACAAGGTCAAGTACATCAGCGATCCCGATCAACCAGTTGCGCACATCATCACCATTAAGGAAGAAGAGGTCCCGGCTGCCGAAGCCATTGCTGGTGACGCAGCTGCCACTCCGGCTGAGCCTGAAGTCATTAAGAAAGGCAAGCAGGAGACTGCCGAAGAAGGCGCTGCTGAGCCCGCGAAACCGGAAAAGGCCGAGAAGTCCGAAAAGAAAGAGAAGAAATAGTTCGCAACAACCACGTATGGACGGCCGCCCTCGGCTGCTCATTTCAGCAAAATTTCGAGGGACATTGAAAAGGCGTGAAGCTGATTGTCGGGCTTGGCAATCCGGGCATTGAATATCAGTTCACGCCGCACAACTTGGGTTTTCTCGCCATCGATCGTATTGCAGATGATCAGGGCGTGGAAGTCCGAAATCGGCAATGCCGGGCGTTGACTGCCAGAACCAAGATCGGGGATGAGCAAGCAATCCTTGCCAAGCCCGAAACCTTCATGAATCTAAGCGGCGTAGCGGTCGCGGAGTTGGTTCAAAAGCTGGAAATCAGGCCGGAGACAGACCTGATCGTTATTTATGACGAGCTTGACCTGCCTTTCGGAACGCTCCGCATTCGTGAGCGAGGCAGTTCGGCCGGGCATAACGGAATGAAGTCGATTATCGGCGCGCTGGGCACGCAAGAGTTTTTGCGGATCAGAATTGGTATCGCGCCAGAAAAGAAGATTTTGAAGCCGTTTCGCAAGTCGCAGTTGAAGCATGTGGATGAAGCGCTCGACGCGGCGGCCGAAGCGGTAAAGGTAATTTTGACAGAAGGCAGAGCGGCGGCCATGAACCGGTTCAATCGAAAGCCGGAGCCGCCGGAAGAAGTAAATATCAAGTAATACAGGTTTGCTAGCGGCTAAGAGCTAAAAGCTAGCAGCTGTTTTTTGGAGAGTGCAATGAATCGAACTTATGAACTGATGTTTATCGTCCGGCCCGACATGACAGAAGAGGACCAGGACAAGCTGATTTCGACGCTGGAGACGGCGGTCACTGCCTCAGGCGGGCAGGTCAAAAATATGGAAAAAATGGGCAAGCGCCGCCTCGCATACACCGTTCGCCGGTTTCATGATGGCATGTATATGCTGCTCACTTACGAAGGCAGCGGCGGACTTGTGCATGAACTGGAGCGCCGATTGCGCGTGAGTGAACCAGTGATCAAATTCCTTAGCGTGCGCATCGACGAAGAACAAAAGCGGCTGAACAAGGTCAAGGCCATTCGCGATTCCAAGCGGAAGGCGCCGCCCGTGACCGTAACTCCAGAAGCCGCGGGCGAAGCCCCGGCAGTAACGGCGTAGAAACCCGTCGTCGGTTGTTCATCGTTGGCCAAATCGCTATGACGGATCGGTCAACCGATGAAGTTGGTATGAAGAGGCCAACGAGCAAGGACGGACGACCCAAAACGATTTCGATTTTTTAAGGAGCATCATGGCAGACGAAACTAGACCAACATCAAGCGCGTCCGAGGGGCACAGCGGAGAGCGGCGTCCACCGCGTTCCGGACCGGGTGGCGGACGTGAAGGCGGACCTGGCGGACGAAAATTTTTTCGCCGCAAGAAAGTCTGCAAATTCTGCGTCGAGAAAATCGACTCGATCAATTACAAGGACGTTCGCCTACTGGCGCAGTTCGTTGCCGAGAGCGGCAAGATCGTGCCGCGGCGTTTGTCTGGAGTGTGCACGCCACACCAGCGCCGCTTGAGCCTGGCAATCAAGCAAGCTCGTAATATCGCCTTGCTGCCATTTGCCGGCAGAGCAGCTTAAAAACTGGCCACCGATTTGCGCGGATCAAGCGGATTTTTCATTTGTTATTCATCCGTGTTGATCCGTGAATATCCGTGGCGAACTGAATTTCTGAACGGAGTCAATTATGGAAGTCATACTCAAAGAGGACGTAGCACAGCTCGGCTCGCGCGGAGACATGGTCAAAGTCGCGGAAGGATACGGGCGCAATTTTCTGCTGCCGCGCCGCCTGGCGATTGAAGCCACCAGCGGGAACAAAAAAGTGATCGAGCAGATGCGCGCGGCCTCCGTGCGCCGCTCGGCCAAAGAGAAGGCACAGGCCGAAGAACTCTCCAAGCAGTTCGACGGTGTTTCGCTTTCGTTCCAGCGCCGCTCCGGCGAACACGATCAGCTCTTCGGATCAGTTACTTCCGGCGACTTGGCCGAGGCTCTGACGAAGAAAGGCTTCAACATCGATCGTCGCAAGATCCAGCTGCACGAGCCTCTGAAGACGGTCGGCGACTTCACCGTCCCTGTGAAGCTGCACAAAGACGTCACGGCGCATTTGAAGGTCGTGATCGAGAAAGAAGCAGTGGAATAATCCATCCCCCGGTTGTGGAGCTACGGGCGTCCTCGCCCGTAGCATTCGCGACCTGGAAGCCTTGAACCTGTCGCTGCCAAGCAGCGGCATCTCGTCCGCCTGCCGGGGTATGGAGCTGCGGGCGTCCTCGTCCGCCATTTTTTCCTCTGAAATCGAACTGCTCGCGCTTCAGGAAAACGGGAAGGGCACGACTTCAGTCGTGCCGAAAAGGCCCAAAAGTAGTGACGGCTTTAGCCGCTGAGGAGCTACGTATCGAGAGACGCTTACCTCACAGGCTAAAGCCAGGTCCTTGCCTTAACTATCGGCACGACTGAAGTCGTGCCCTTCCCGATCATTGCAACGTTCCCGACACAAATCTGTTCCCTGCCACGATATAACGCAGCGGCATCTCCACCGCTTTTTTGATCCCAATTCGCTTTGTGATCAAGACCTCGGGCGGCGGCGAGCCGTCATCGGCAATATAAAGATCAGATCGCGCGTTGGTCAGGTCTTTTCCGTTGTCGCGCTCGCGTGTGATTCCGAAGGCCGCTGCCAGCCTTCCCGGACCACGCGTCAACTGTCGCAGATCAGAGCTTTCCGCAATCCCTCGCAGCTTAAACATCGCTTCCATGCCTCGCACCGGTTCTACCGCGCGAAAAAGAATTCCTCCGGGCACTCCATCTGGAAGACAAGAAACGTTCAAGCAGTAGTGGTTGCCATAGATGAAGTACACATACGCGTATCCTGGCGGCCCAAACAGGACGGCATTCCGTGACGTCTTTCCAATTGAAGCGTGCGCAGCGGGATCATCGGCGCCAAGATAAGCTTCGACCTCGACAATGCGTCCGGTCAGCAGTTGGCGCCCCTGACGGCGAACCAGGATTTTGCCCAGCAAGTCCGGCCCGACCAGCCGCGGATCACGGTCGTAGAAATGACGCGAAAGAACCCGAAGCGGAGTTGGCTTCATCTGTTTAGGAGACGGACTCACGGTTCGATTATCGCCGCGAATGCTGGCCAGCGAAAACATAGCCTGCATCGCGTCTCGAATCTCACTTCGTCTCTACGTGACATAATTAACATCGGAGATCACGAATTTTGAGCTGTGCAATTTGCAACAAACGCAAGGAAAAACGCTTCTGTCCGGCAGTTCACGGGCGCATCTGTCCGCAGTGCTGCGGCGAGCAGCGTGAAGTGACGCTCGATTGCCCGAGTGAATGCGTCTATCTTCAACAGGCGCGCGAGCACGAGAAGCCTCGTCCGATCGAAGAACTGGATCAGAGTGCACTCTTCCCGAAAATTGAGATCGGCCAGCAGTTTCTCTACGAGCAGGAGCACCTGATTCTTGGCTTAACCTACGCTCTGGCGAAGAGCGCTCAGACTGACCGCGACATCCGCGACGCCGATTTGATTGCGGTCCTGAGCGCATTGGCCCACCGCTACGAGACTTTGGCAGGATCAGGGCTGCATTATGAAATACCCGTCACCAACCTGGCGCACCAGTCGGTCGCGTCCGAGGTTCAGAAGATGGTCAAGGAATACCGCGAGGCAGAGCAGAAGCACGTGGGCTATAGTCGCTTGCGTGATGCCGAAGTTTTTCAGGCGTTAGTATTTCTACTTAGGATGGCAACGGCGCGCACTTCAGGAAGGCCGAAATCGCGCGCGTTCGTAGATTTTCTGTTCCGGCAATTTCCAGAACAGCAGTCCGCTATCGCTGCGGCGGATGAAGGTACCCGCATCATTGTTCCCTGACTTTTCGGCAAAGATACAAAGATAGAAGACAGCGGATCACCCCGCCACTAGCTTCTTCACCAGCTGTCCCGCCGGCAGCGCGTCGCGCAATTCACGAACAGTACGCTTGAACACCGGATGGCGCGCATCTGGTGCGATTTCTGCCAGCGGTTCCAATACGAAGCGCCGCTCGTGCATCCGCGCATGCGGAATCGTAAGCGACGGCATTTCTATCACCGAGCTTCCAAACAGCAAGATGTCGATATCGATTATGCGTGGAGCTTTGGGTTGTCGACGTTGCCGTCCCATATCCTGTTCAAGGTTTAGAATTGCCGCGATCAACTGGCGCGGCATTTTCTCGGTGTCGAGCCTGACCGCGCAATTCAGGAACCAGGGCTGCGGACTGGTCTCGACCGGCTCGGTCTCATAAAACGACGACACCGCCGCCACAGTCCCCACTTCGGCCAGCTTCTCTATCGCCGCGCTGAGGTTCGCCGCCCGGTCTCCCACGTTTGAACCCAGCGAAAGATAGACGATTTTGTGCATTCTGCTTCAGTTTGCGGTTTTCCTAGATTTGTTTCCAGAGAAAAAGCGCGTTCGAGGGAATCCAGTTTGCAACTTGGCGTGAGTTGCGGATCAAGCGATCCTGTTTACACGTATTTTTATGCTTCCAGTCGAACTAAGAATCGACCGCGCCCAGCGACTTCTGCGGATGATCGAGCAGGATGCTCCGCTGCTGGCTGTCCGCGTGGCGCCACTTTCGCTTGAATGCCAGGAGTCCGCCAAGTCCCACGTGCAAAGACTGGCTGCGCTGACGCGCGCCGAACTCCGGCGTCTGATGAAGGAAAAAGCCATCACCGAGTCAAGCGACCTCATACCGCAAGCCGCCGACTAGTTCATGCCCTGCATTGCTGCCCGCATTTCGTGGTGGCTGTAGTTTTCCGTGGGCTCGTCCGCGAGCGTCGTCTCTTCCCAAAGGGTGCGGTCGCGCAGCAAGCGGGAAACCAGCGCCGTGTGCATAGCGTGCCCGGCTCGGTCAGCGACCACTTTGCCCAGGACTCGCCGCCCGATCAATGCCAGATCGCCGATCAAATCCAGGATCTTGTGGCGCACGAATTCATCGTCAAAGCGTAGAGGGGGATTTACCAGGCCATCTCGGGTCAGCACCAGCGCGTTCTCACTGGACGCCCCACGAATCAGTCCTTGCTGGCGCATGGCTTCAGCTTCGTGAAGGAATCCAAAAGTGCGTGCTGGAGCAATTTTCGAAACGTAGTGGCCGTTTGTCAGTTCGAGCGAGAATGTTTCGCGTCCAATTAGAGGATGCGGAAAATTGATCTTGTAGGAAACCGAATAAGTCTCTGCCGGATACACGCCGATGAACTTGTCGCCTTCACGAAATTCCAATGGACGAAGGATTCGGATATAAGTTCGTGGTCGGCGCTGTTTGCGAACTCCGGCTTTCTTGATCAGATCGATGAACGGCTTCGCGCTGCCATCGAGGATCGGCAACTCCAGATTATCGAGTTGCACGATTGCGTTGTCGATTCCCATGCCTACGAATGCCGAAAGCAAATGCTCCGTAGTTGAGATCAGAACGCCTTTCTTCATCAGACTGGTGGCGTAGCTTACGCGGGCAACATTCTTGCCCACCGCTTCAATCTCAAAGCCATCCAGGTCCACTCGTCGAAAGATGATTCCCGTGCCCGCCGGAGCGGGAAGGATTTGCAGGCTGACCGGAGCTCCAGAATGAAGACCTACGCCTTGGCAGCTGGCTGCCGCACGAAGTGTTTGTTCAGTTATCAGGATGGGTTCCTGACTACAAAGCTAACAGCACGCCGGTGAATCCGCATGTGGCAATTTCGCCACAGTACGTGGCAGGAATGACATACCACGCCGAAGCTAACATCCATGTTTACAAATATTTACAAGCTTTATCGCTCGCCGCGACTGCCACTCAAACGACAATACGGGTTAGAAACGAACGTTCAGTGCCTTTTGGACTCGTTCGCAGCCTGGGGATCAAACAAGGAATCGCTTAGCCCCTGGTTGTAGCTGACCGCGGTGAGAAAACTCTGAGCGGACATTTCATTGTTAAACATTCGCGTCGTATCGAACGGCGTCATAATGTTCTGAATCGGGCGGTAGTTGTCGAAAATTTCCTCTTCCACATTGCGCTGCTTGTCTGCTGGGTCGCGCCAGGAGAAGCTCTTCTTTACCGGTAGGTGCGTATTGATGTCGATATTTAGGGTCACCGCCTCGTTCTTGTTGGTCATGACCGTCACCTGCTCGGTCTCCTTCTGCGCGGCAACCGTCTGACCTTCATAAAAGAGGGCTACGCCAGGCTGATTAAGCCACTGTCGCAAAACAACGTCGAGTGAGTAGTGACGGCGTCGCAAGTAGGCGTCAAGTTCGTCCTTTTGATCCAAAGTACGGACGCCCTTGTAGGTGATCTCATAGCCTTTGTCGCCGTTATAAATTTGGATAATATCGCGCTTTTTCGTGAACTCTGCCCGGTCTTTGTCCGGGAACTTCCTGAAACGCCAGAACACGGTTCCCAGGCTGTTCGGCTGACCATGATGAAAGCTGTAGCCACGGCCCTCAAACTTCATGTCGCTGATATTCAAGTAGGCTTGACCGCCAAGCGCCTGAATCGCCTGGTCCAGAATCTGCTTAGCTTTCTGCGCGTTCGCCTGGTCGGTGGGGATCGACTGGGAAGCAGTTGAAGGAACGGGCGAGTTCGCGTCGTTCGGACTTGCAGGAGCTGCGTCCTGCCCGAAAGCAAGCACCGTCAGCAGGAGTGCAATAAGTGCATATTTCATTCTCTAGCTATATTAGACGCACTCAAGCCCACCCAAGCTGCCCACACCAGCATCAGCCGACCAATACGGCCCCGCCATTCACGTTAAAAATTTCGCCAGTAATAAAACCCGCATGGGGAGTACACAGGAACAAAATGGGCGCGGCGATTTCTTCGGGTGTGCCTACTCGCCCCAGGGGAATCGGACGAAGGACTTCCTTCGCGATCGCCGGGTCATCCAGCGCCGGACGCGACATGTCGGTATCCACCCATCCAGGGGCCACCGAGTTCACATAGATATGCTGGCGAGCAAGCTCTAAGGCGAGGCTCTTGGTCAAACTGATCAACGCACCTTTGCTGGCCGAGTAATCGCAGTGGAAAGCTTCTCCGCGCTGCCCAGATGTCGAGCTGATCAGCACAATGTGCGCCGGTGACTTAGCACTGGCATGCTTCTTCATCTCGCTGACCGATTGTTTCAGCAGTGCGAATACCGAATCCAGGTTGATCGCCAAAGTTCGGCGCCATTGCTCGTCGCTCATTTTATCGATCGGCACGTCTTCCGCCGGCCAAACGCCGTGGTTGGCAACTAGAATGTCCAGCCGTCCGAACCGCTTGACCGTTGCGGCGACCAAATCCTGCGCCGTGCCGGTCCCTTCCAGATTGCAGGCGACCCCGGCGCATTGTTTATCACCACATTCGCGGACCAGCTCGTCGGCCGCCGTCTGAGCTTTTTCGTAGTTGAACAACACGCGCGCGCCCGCCCTAACAAACATCCGCACCGTCGCCGCGCCAATGCCGCGTGACCCTCCGGTTATGAGCGCAACTCTTCCTTCGAGCGATAGTGAGACGGGCATAAGGGGATAGTTTCGGGTATGTAACTTGAATTTGGCAAGTCGCGACGAGGAAAGCCTAGGACTCTAGCTTCCAATATTTCCGAAGCTGCGCTCGGATTTTAATTCGCGCGCCAATATGCGGACCAGCATGCCATCGTATTTGGTTCCGCTACCGCGTTCCAGTTCCACGAGTGCTTGTTCGCTGGTCTTTGCCGGCGTAAGCGTGCGGTCGCTGGTGAGGTTTACGTAGGCGTTCGCTACTGTAATAATCCGCCCCCATACAGGAATCTCGTCTCCCTTGAGTTCCGCAGGGAATCCGCTGCCGTCCAGGTGCTCATGATGGCACTCGACGGCCTTCTTGATGCGTCCGGCATCCGGCATCGTGGCCAACACTTCTCCGGCAAATAGCGGATGGTTTTTCAGCAGATCGAATTCCTCTTCGGTCAGAGAGCCTTGTTTGTTTAAAACACGCTCAGGTACGAACATTTTGCCGAGGTCATGCACTCTCCCCGCGAAGCTCAGCTCCCGAATATCCTCGGGGGGAATGTTGAGCGCGCGGCCGATCATCTCGCAGTATTGCGCTACCGCCTCTCCATGACCAGAAGCATGCAGCTCCCTGGATTCGGCGGCGCGCGCCAGCGTCTCGATGGAATCCCGCAACGCGACGCCTTCTTTATCTTCGGGACTCAATGAGAGTTTTCGAAGGGTCCCAACCAGTTCCTCAAGGTGTTCCGGCCCAGTGCGTTCGCGCTGGAGAAAGCCTTCGATATACCCCGACACCAGTTGCCGCTGCAGCACTCCGCCTTCTTCGCGCTCGAACTCTTCTGCTGTCGAAACCCGGTCGCCTCCTGCTTTCTTCGAGATATACATTCCCATGTCTGCAACACGGATAATGCTCTCCGCCGAAAATCCATGTACCGGGAAGCTGGCAACGCCGAAGCTCCCCGTAATTTTGTGCTCGCTGAGCATGGGATCTGTAGCCAGCCACAATCGCAAGCGCTCGGCCAGAATTTGCGCCTGCTCCACGCCGGTCTCCGGCATCAAGATGATGAACTCATCACCGCCATAGCGCGCAACCACGTTCGATTGCCGGCACTTGTTCTCAAGCAGCCGTCCGACGCGCGCCAGCACCAGATCGCCCTCCAGGTGACCGGAGGTGTCATTCACTTCCTTAAATTTGTCGAGATCGACCAGCACCACCGAGAATGGCCGCCCCGAGCGCGAAGCCCGTTTCCACTCGGAAGACAACGCTTCCCAGAAGAACCGCCGCGTCTTGATTCCGGTCAGCCCATCCGTAATCGACTGCTGCTGCAGTTTCTGGAACACAAATGAATTGTGTAATGCGGTCGCCAGTAGGTCGGCCAGTGTGTTCATTACCAGGACGTCATCATCGGCCACAGCACGCTCCGCGTCGCTTTCCACGTTGAGAATACCCATCAGCGTGTCACCGTAGGTAATTGGCATGCAAAGCACGGTTCGCGACGTGGGCAGCAGCGATTGCAACTGTCCCGCTTCCCCGGTGTGCAGCAGCGCAGTCTCGCCCGTGCGCGCGACCCGCCCGATAATTCCCGTCCCCAGCGCGATCTTTTTTCCCTTCTCGTGCGCTGTGGCTCCGGCTTCGGCCCTGATTTCTATTTCCTTGGTGGCGTAATCGAGTATGCCGATGCCGATGTGATCGAACCGGAAATTCCTCTGGATGTGCCCGACAATTTCCGCCAGCATCTGCTCGGCGTCTTCGCTTGAAATTGCGGTCTTTGAAACGCTATTCAGAAATGCGAATTGGCGGGAGCGCCGTTGCTCTTCCGCGAACAGGCGGGCGTTCTCGATGGCCACGGAGACCTGACCCGCGGCCGTTTTTAAAACCTCCAGATCACGTTGCTCGAATACGTATTCCCGGCTCGTGCTCGTCGCAGCCATAACGCCGGTAGCTTTGCCATTCACCAGAATCGGCGCCCCGCAAAACGACTTCGCCGGACCTTGCGGAACCAGCGTCACCCCTAGACGTTCCAGTGCGCGATCCATGTCCGAACGGATCAGCAGGGGCTGTCCGGTTCGAAGGATATACTCCGTCAACCCATTGTCAGATTTGCGATGCCGCTTGGGCAGCACTTGGCCGGCTTCGACCTCCAGTTCGTACACGATCAGGTCCCCTTCCTGGAAGGTGACCTGGAAATTGGAAGTGTCAAAAATCTGACCGAGTTCTTTTTGCACCGTGCGCAGCACTTCGGCCTGATTCAGGCGTGAGCTGATTGCCTGGCCGATTTGCGTCAGAAGCTGGTATTCCTTAGTGCGGCGCTGGGCGTCGTGCATCACGACGTAATTTTCCAACGTCAGTCCGATCTGCAAAGCCAGCCCGATTAGGAGCCGCAAATTGGAATCGCCGAACAAGCGCCGTTCGGTGTGCGGAAAAAGTATCACGCCGAAATTGTGTTCGCGGGTTTGCAGGCTTACGGCAGTCGCGTTGCGGATGTTTTCCGCCACTACCGATTCCCGGAACTGCTCAAAGCGGCCGCCCGGAAAGGCGGGCAACGGCTCCGGCATCTCCGGAAGATTGCGGAACGACACAAATCCCCCGCGCCGATACGCCAGTTCGCAAACATATTCCCCGGCGCCGGTCGCGTCTAACTTCGCTGCGAAATCCTGCGAGAAGCCAAGTTGCACCGAAGGCAGCACTCCGCGCCAGCGTTCCGAAATGCAAATCGCCGCGCGCGTGGTCGGCAGCGGCGCCACTAGCCGGTCAAGGATTCGTTGCATGCTCGGCGCCAGGTCGCTGGCAGAAAGCAGGCGCATCGGGTCCACATCGAGCTTCGAAAACGCCAGCGCATTCTCCTGCACCGCGTTTCGTTCGTTTTCGAAGAGAACCATCACCATCGCCAGCCCCAGCAACATCTGCGGGATGGGACCGAGAAGGTCGCCTCCGAACATGTGGATCGGCTTCAGCTGGCCGAAGGTAGTCAGTACGGCCCACAGCGCCAGAGAGAACGAAAGCAAACGGAATGCAATCGAGCCTCTCCGCCGCGCCGTCCGATAGAAATCAAGGGAGCTGTAACCGAGTATGAGAGCGACAAACAGTTCGAATGGATCCAGCGCGAATCCTTGTAAGAATGACCGCTCAATCAGAGGACGCACAGCTCGCGCCACCGAAAAGCCGACTCCGCCCGCCGCGACGACAATTTCGTACCATCGCAACCTGAAAGCTTCTCGCCGCTCCGATGTAGTCAGCCGTTTGGTTAGCCGAGTTGAGACCAGGATCGCCAGCGCCATCCCCACCAATAGCAATGACGACAGAAATGCGATTGGCGCGCGAACGTCCGAGACCGCCGACCAGGCGTCCAACAGGAAATGCAGCGTATATGCCGCCCACGCCATCTGCCAGGCGCGGAAATAAGGCTGGCGGCTCTGCTCGTGCAGATACGTGAATAACAAAAAGAGCAGACAGGCCACTAAGCCCGGCAAAATCGCGGTGCTGATGAGAATACTGTTCATTTATTGACGGACTCGATCTGGTCAGACTGCGCGGGGAAACGCCGGCCTCTATGCTTTCATATGTTGTCGTTGAAAACAACAGTTTTGGACGCGGCGGTAATGTCTTTCGATGCGACAGACCCTAGTCTTTTGTGTAGCTTGACGCTGGTTCGAGATGCCCCGTAACATCCAGATTGGTTACCAAAGGCATGCCTTCACCGCAGTTTTCAGCTGCATCCCAGTCCGCGCGACCCCGGGTCCGTTTTGCGCCTTCTCCAACGGGTTATCTGCATGTCGGCGGCGCCCGGACAGCCCTATTCAACTGGCTCTTTGCCCGTCACTTCAGCGGCACGCTCATCCTGAGGATCGAAGACACCGACCTCGAGCGTTCCACCACCGAAATGGTCGAAGGCATTCTGCAGGGAATGGAGTGGCTGGGGATTACCTGGGACGAAGGCCCTTACTACCAAACTCAGAGAACAGATCTTTACCGTGGGGCCGCCGCCAAGCTGATCGAATCCGGCGCTGCTTATTACTGCTTCTGCAGCAACGACGAACTGGACCTCCGCCGGGCGAAAGCCGCGGAAGAAGGCAGGCCTCCCAAATACGAAGGCACCTGCCGGAAGCTGAATCCCGCGGAAGCCCTGCGCAGAAAGTCAGCAGGCGAAGCCGCGGCAGTACGCTTCGCTATTCCTGAAGGCGGCAGTACCTCATTCGAAGACGCGGTCTTCGGCAAAGTCGAATTCGCCAACAGCGAGCTTGAGGACTTCGTTCTTTTACGTTCCGATGGCAGCCCCACGTATCACCTCAGCGTCGTCGCCGATGACCTCGACTTGAAGATCACGCACATCATCCGCGGCGCCGACCACATCTCAAACACTCCTAAGCAGGTGTTGCTTTACCAGGCGCTCGCCGCACCCATGCCGGTATTTGCGCACGTTCCGCTGATTCTCGGTCCCGACAAGACCCGGCTCAGCAAACGGCACGGAGCCACCAGCGTCATAGCTTATCGTGATGAGGGCATCGTGCCTGAAGCTTTCCGCAATTTTCTTGCGTTGCTTGGCTGGACGCCGCCTGAAGGCACGCCCGAAGTTCTAGCCGACTCGGAATTAATCCGTCTATTCGGTCTGGATGGTGTCTCGCGATCGAATGCAGTCTTCGATCGTGCCAAGCTGGACTGGTTTAATACGGAGTACATCCGCGCCTATCCCGCGGAGGAATTATTGCCGCTGATCGAAGAAGAATGGAAGAAAGCAGGTCTCGATCCAGACCGCCGCGACCGCGACTGGCTGCTCTCGAAAATTGAACTCTTAAAACCTCGTGCGCGAAGCCTAAAAGACTTTGCAGGATCATTCCGCGCATTTTTCGTCGATGATTTTGATCCCGATCCAGCAGCTGTCGAAAAATTTCTCAAAGATGAAAATATTCGACGCCTCTTAATTGAACTTTCTACCCGCTACGCTGCTTCTGAAAATTTCAGCGAGCCGGAGGCAGAAAAAATCCTGCGCGATTTTGCGGCTGAAAAGGGAGTAAAAGCAGGCGCTCTCATCAATGGCGCTCGCGTCGCCTTGACCGGTCAAGCCGTGGCTCCAAGCCTGTTTGCAGTAATGAGCGCCTTGGGACGCGATGCCGTAATTGCGCGTTTGAAAAATGTCGAGGAGATGGCGGCCCGCTCAGCGGCAGCAAGAATTTGATCAGCTGTGCGCGTGCGGACTTTGGGCGGGATTTTTCTTCCTTGGCGCTTGGCCCTTGGTGATCTTCACCTCAAAAGTGACCGGCAACTGCTTGGGCGGATAGCAGGCAGCATTGTCGCAAGCCTGGTACTTCAAAAATCCGTGCACCGCGTACTTGGCGGGCAATACACTCCTCAGCGGCCGTACGGTAACTCCAACCGCAAAATCTCCGCTGTAAACGCTTAGCTTCTCGTTCGGAGCAAACGGAAAGCTGCGGTCCTCGCCTGCGGGATAGGTAATTCGTCCGATTACGATATCGGTCGGCGCGTCCAGCTTCAGTTCCGTCTTCTTCAAATACTCTTGCTTGGGCTGATTGGAGTTAATGTGAAAGCCGCGGGTGACGCGAAACTGCAGTTCCACCACGCCAGGATGCCCGCGATCTATCAGGGTCAGCGCCGCGGGCTCCATGCTCACCCAAGCCTTGCCTCTTTCAAGCTCTTGAGACCGCGCAGCAATCGACATCAACAAAACCAGGCAAGCGCAAAATATCCGGTTTGTCACTTCGCCGCCACCTGCTGGGCCAAGGCCTTTTGGATGTTGGCCTCGATCTCCGATCGGCTCGCCAACCCGAACACATGGTCGACAACTTTCCCGTCACGGCTGATATAAAAAGTGGACGGCAAGTATTCGATTCCCCCGTATTGTGCGCCTACTTCTTCTTTCCCGACCAGGATGGGATAATTCACTCCCATCTTTTGCGCGAAGGCAGATATCGCGCCGGGGCTGGCATCGTCCATCGCTACGCCGATCACCTGCAGCCCTTGCGGCCCGTATTTTTTCTGCAGATCAACAAACCACGGCATCTCGACTTTGCAGGGTTCGCACCACGTCGCCCAGAAGTTCAGCAGTACGGCTTTCCCGTGGAAGTCGGAAAGTTTCATCGCCTTGCCCTCCGGGGTGGGCAGCGAAAAGTCCGGGGCCGCCTTCCCTTGCAGCTTCCCCGGCGGAACAATCGTCGCATGGTGAACTCTCTGGATGCCAAACACCAGCATGACCGAGATCACCATGGCGACCACAATCAAAATAACGGGATCGCGTTTCACAAAACTCCTTTACAGAGCAAAACGGTTGAAATACGAAAAATAGTGCGCCAACAAAGTAAACCTTCCGATCACTAGCAATACTCCCAGAGCAATCAGCAGTCCGCCGCTCGCAACTTCGACCGCGTGCATATGCCGGCGAAACCGGCTATAGAACTTCAGGAAGCGCTCGATGCCGAGCGAGGTCAGCAGAAATGGTACTGCTAATCCAAGAGAATAGATCGTCAGCAGGAAGATACCTTTGCTCACCGAGTTCTGCTCCGCAGCCAGATACAGAATTGCGGAAAGGATGGGCCCAACACAGGGCGTCCAGCCAAAGGCAAACGCAAAGCCGATTACAAATGCTCCCCAGGCTGTGCTGCTTCCCTTCACATTGTGCAGACGCCGGTCCGAATAAAGCGCCTTGATCTTGAGGATTCCGGTGAGGTGCAACCCAAACAGGATTATGACCAAGCCGGCAATCTGTGCCAGCAGAGACTTGTACCGGGCCGCGAGCTGTCCCACCTCAGTTGATAGCGCGCCGAGCGTGACGAACACGATGCTGAATCCGGCGACAAAGGCCAGAGAATTCAGCATCACCTTGCCCATCAATCCGGCATTTTGTTCTTTGAGTTCCTCGACGCCGACTCCCGAAATCAACGAAACATATCCCGGGACCAGCGGCAAAACGCAGGGCGAAAGGAATGAAACCAGGCCCGCCAGAAATGCGGCAATCGGGGTGGGATTCGCCATCTGCAGTTATTGTACCTTCCCGGGTACGTATTAACAGGCGATGCTTTCTCGGACATGTAATTTTTTTGTCTGGTTACTTACGTCGATCCCCTTCTGCATAACCCATCCGCACCAGGGTCCGCTCCGCGAACGGCACATACAATAGCGCCGCGGTTGCCGCAAAAGCTGCGCCGAAGCCAATTCGATCCAAGATCAGGAATGGCGCAACCGCCCAAAGCTCGTCGAGAACCAGCAGCGGAACGAAAATCTTGCGGAACTTTTCGCCTAAAAGCGCATAGTCAAAGCCCGCCGCCGAGAGTAAATAAAACCGGACCGGAATTCCCACTCCGGCCGTCACCAGTACCAGGACCAGAATCAGAGGCGAACCCGCGTCAGTCCACGAAACCTGATCCACGCCGCGCCAGTGAAACAGCGCTTCCACATAAAAAAACATATACATCACCTGGATCACCGCGAAGAGCGACCGCGTAAGCCCGCGGTTCGCTGATGGAAGCTCCTGCATCTGGGCAGGTTTTTTCTCTTGAATACCGGCCTGCGCCGGAGCTTGATGATTTTCCCAACTTACCTCGCCCACGAAGCGGTATCCGCGACGCGCGATCGTCTCTACGAAACGAGGGCTACCCGCCGAATCGCCCAGTGTTTCTCGAATCTTGTTAATGGCAGTGTTCAGGCTGTGGTCAAAATCAACAAACGTGTCCGCAGGCCACAATTTTTGTCTGAGATCTTCCCTTGAAATCACTGCGCCCGGGCGCTCGATCAGGATTGCGAGCACCGCAAATGGCTGCTCTTGCAAGCGAATTCGGCGCCCTTGCTTGCGAAGCTCGCGCGCGTCCAGATCAGCTTCGAACACTCCGAAGCGCGCAATTCCAGATTTTCTGCCGATCTCAGGGGCCGCCGACACGCAGGGTAGTGTAGCACCGGGTCACTATGCGCACAGGATCTGGAAATCGGTCACGGTTGAGGCTGAAAATCCGGCACTCCAAATTGCCAGAACAAAAACGCAACCTCATCAGCCAGTTCTGCGTCGCGTTGGGACTTCGTTGATCCCAGCCCATGGCCGGCATCGTAATCTACGCGCAACAGCACCGGCTTATTGCTGCTGGTCGACGCCTGCAGCCGCGCTGTCATTTTCGCCGCCTGCCACGGCGCCACGCGCGGGTCGTTGACGCCTGTGGTCAGCAGCACCGCGGGATACGCCGTGTCCGGCTTTACATGCTGATAGGCATCCATTGCATACAGTCCCTTGAAGCCATCCGGCTCTTTCACTGTTCCGAATTCGGGAATATTCGCAGGCCCGCTGGCCATCAATTCAGAGCGTAGCGAATCCGAATCACCGACACGGATCAATGCTGCCGCAAACAGATCTGGCCGTTGCGTGACTGCTCCGCCAATCGTGACTCCACCCGCGCTTGTGCCTTCTCCCGCCAATTTACCCGCTGACGTGTATTTGTTCTCGATAAGGTACTCGGCGGAAGCAATGAAGTCGTCAATCGTGTGTTGCTTGGTCAGCTTACGCCCGCCGTTGTGCCAGTCTTCGCCGTATTCGCCGCCCCCGCGCACATGCGCGACGGCAAAAACGCCCCCTCGTTCAAGGAAGGCGAGCCACGTGGGCCGGAACGTCGGATCGAGGGTAATGCCGTACGAACCGTAACCTTCCAACCAGGTTGGATTCGATCCATCCATCTGGATGTCCCGGCGATGAACGATCGACAGCGGCACCATGGTTCCGTCGGCGCTCTTAGCTTTGACCTCCTCGGAGACGATCCCTGAATAATCCACCGGCGACGGAGCGACAATATGCGTGTCCTCGATTTTGCCAGATTTCGGATCCAAGGCATACCACAGCGGCGGCTTCGTCCATCCCACCAACTCCAGCCACGTGCCGGATTCAGTTGGATTAGCCACCAGGGACTGGATGGCTCCGTCGAAAGGCAGCTTCATTGCCTCCGTGCTTCCGGAACCATAGGACAGCCGGCGCAATTTACCGATGCCACCGTCAAGATCCTGAATGTATAGTCCGTCCGCGGCCGCAGCGATGTTAATGATGACTGGTCCTCCCGGGGGCACCGCCAGCGTTGCCTTCGCGAGATCCGGCTTCGAGAGGCTTGTTCGCAGCACTTTGAATCGCGATGCGTCCTTGTGCGAGAGCAGGAAGAGATCGTCGCCGTGAATGTCGAGGTTTGTAATATCTTGGGAATCGTCCGCCACCTTTGTCCACGAAGTGCTCGCAGTAGGATTTAAAGCGAATGGCGCGACGTAAATATCTTTTTCGTTCTTAACGCCGTGGATCACTAACCCCACCATCGATTTCGGGGCCGCGGGCGAATAGATCAAGACCGGGAAATCATCTTCGGTCACTTTCACGTTCGGGCTGAACTGATACCCAAACACCTGCGGATCTTTTTCCGCATCGTCGCCCAACGTGTGCCGGTAAACTCGCAGCTTTTGATATTTCGCCGTTGGAGGATCACTTGGGCTCAATTTTTGAGTTCGCGTAATGAAAAATGACTTATTGCCCGGCAGCCACGTCGGCTGCCCAAACTGCGCTCGATCGATCACATCGGTCAGCGGCTTGCCAGTGGCAGTTTCAAGAATGTGAAGCACGCTGTCTTCCGAGCCGCCCAGTGAAATTCCGTAGGCGACGTATTTCCCGTCGAGAGAAGGTTGAAAGTAGTCAATGGAGAAGTGTTTGCCGTCGGAGGTCGTGAGTTTTTCCGGATCGACCAGCAGGCGCTCGGGCGCGTTGACCGTGTCGCGAACGTAGAGTTTGCGATTGTCCGATCCAGGTTCAGTTTTCAGATAAAAGTAATGCCCTCCCCAAACCTGCAACACGGACACAACGGCGCCTGCATTGTCCAGCGACTTGATTCGCTCTAACAAATTGTTGCGTCCGGGAATCTTGGCCAGCAGTTCCCGCGTGTAGTCGTTTTGTGACTTCATCCACGAAACCACTTCCGGGTCAGACGTATTTTCCAACCAGCGGTACGGATCTGTGACTTTCGTTCCAAAGTAGTCCTCCGTGACTTCGCGCACCGGAGTGTTTGGCAGTTTCACCTGACCAAAGGCAAGGGCGGAAAGCAGGAGAACCAAACTGAGGCAAGCAAGCGTAAGACGTCGCATAGTAATTCCTCTACTGAGAAGTGTCCGAAATAGTTAAAGACGCTCGACGGCACCAAATGGTAGCAAATGCGATGGGCGTTAAATTGATGTTACGAAAATAAAGCGGGGTCAGTTCGATTCATACACCGTCTTCGCGGCCACTACTGTGCGCAAAACCTTCGTGCCAAGAATCTGCGGCGAGGGAATCGCTGTGAGATCGCGGTCAAGCACAACAAAATCTGCCAGCATGCCCGGAGCCAGCGTTCCCTTCTGCTTCTCTGCGAACTCAGCATATGCCGATCCAGTTGTGTAGGCGGCAATCGCTTGTTCAATCGTCAACTTCTGCGCAGGATAGTACTCCTGCTTCCCATCTTCACTCTTGCGTGTGATGGCTGCGTAAATTCCGCGGAATGGCGCGACCGGCTCAACCGGATAATCCGTCCCAAACGCCAGTTTCACGCCGTGGTTCTCAAATTCGGCCCAGGCATAAGAATGTGCCGCACGTTGCGGGCCGAGCCGCGACAAGGCCCAATGCATATCGGTAAGCAGATGGCTCGGCTGCATGGATGCAATCACGTTCAGCTCACGAAATCTTCCGACCTGCTCAGGGTTCGTAACCTGCGCATGCTCGACGCGCAAACGAAAGTTTTCGCTTCCGTCCGGCGCTTTGGCTCCGCTGGCATGCGCCGCTTTCTCCGCCTCAGCAAAGGCATCCAGTGCCATCTCGACTGCTTTATCTCCGATCGCGTGAAACCCTAATTGGAATCCTGCTTCGGCCCGTTCCTTCGCCATCTCGTTCAGCTTGGCTTGTTCATACCGGGGCAGACCTGAATTTTTCGGTTCATCCGCAAAAGGCTGCAGCATCGACGCCGTATGCGAGCCCAACGACCCATCCATGAACGCCTTCAGCATTCCCGTATGCAGCATCGGGTCCGACTGTGGATGCGAGTCGCGCAACTGCTTCAGAGTCTCTACCGGTTCGTTGAACGGCAGCCACTCGGAGATGCGCACCGTCAATTTTCCTTCGCTCTCGATCTGATCGAGGATCTTAAAATTAGCAAGACTCTGTTCGGCGGTATAGCCGGAGAAATCCTGCGCCGACGTCACTCCCGAACGTGCCATATCCTGTAATGCTGCCTCGATTGCCTGGCGATATTTCTGCGGCGTCGGCGCGGGAATCAGTGACGAAACCAACGGCTGGGCAGTCTCCCGCAGAATTCCATTAGGCGCGCCGCTCAGGTCGCGAGCGATCTCGCCCCCGTCGGGATCCTTGCTGGCGAGCGTCACGTGCGCCATTTTCAACGCTAAAGTATTTGCGACCGCAACGTGGCCATCAATACGAACCAGAAAAACCGGGTGGTCCGTCGTAACCTCGTCGATGTCCCATCGCGTCGGAAGCTGGCTTCCATGCCACAATGTTTCATCCCAACCCGATCCTGTAATCCACTCCATCGGCTCTGTTGTTTCCAGCCGTTTGCGAAGGCGGTCTTGAAATTCCTGAACTGATCGAGTTCCGGTCAGATCAACCGTGAGCTTCTTAAAGCCAGCTTCGGTCAAGTGCGTATGCGCATCGTTGAATCCGGGCATCACGAAACGGCCATGCAGGTCAACCACATTGGTCTGTGGCCCTTTCAGCTTTATAACTTCTGACTCATTCCCGATCGCGAGTATCTTGTCTCCTCGCAGCGCCATCGCCTCCGCCCGTTGCACCGCATTAAACGAGGCATCGCCAACTACCTCGGTATAGATGTTGGCGTGAATATAAATCGAATCGGCGGTTGGACGGGAGGTGGTTTGTGCCATCACGCAAGTGCCGAAAATGATTGTTGTCAGAAGCGATGCCAAGAGAAGGCAGTGCCGCAGGATCATTTCCCCGCCCCAGCCAATGCTAGGCTAATAAGCAGGATGCGCGTGAGCCCGAGCGCTCTGCCCGCGGGATCAAACCATTCTTGCAGCGTGTGCGCGCCGCCGCCGTTTCCTCCGGCGCCAATGGCAATTGCTTCACGTCCCATGGATATCGGGATGTTAGCATCTGTTGACGCCCTCTGGATTTGCGCGCTGTTGCCTAAGTGGGCATCTACCGCCCGAGCAACGTGGATCGCACGCGCCTCAGGATCCAGTTCACCGCCGGGACGATTTCCAATCGGCACCATTTCCGCTGTCAAGCTCGACCGGTAATGCAAGGGATCGCGGCGTTGTGGACTGCGAGCTTGTTCTTCCTGAATGGACTGGTCAATCGCGCGTCGCAACTCCAGGTCTATCCTGTCGATCTCCGCTGCTGAACTTGACCGAATATCTACCCGCATGCTGGCCGATTCCGGAATCGAATTGACCGAAGTGCCTCCGCGAATTACGCCAATGTTGAAGGTTGTCTTTGGCGATGACGATACCCGCGTCTGAGAAAAAAGATAGATGGCGCGCCCCAACACCACAATTGGATTCGGCGCGCCGAAGTCGCTCCACGAATGTCCGCCCGGCCCGCGCACAATAACTTCAAAGCGGCGGCTGCCGAGGGCTTCCGCTACGATCGTGTCAGTGCCGGCGCCATCGAGCACCAGGCTGGTGCGGATCGCATCCCTCCACTCCGACTCAGAAAAAATGTAGCGCATGCCGCGCAGGTCGCCTTCCCCTTCCTCGCCGACATTGCCGATGAACAACAGCGAATCCTCATGCGGAAGGCTGAAATTTTCAATCGCGGCAACAATCGCTAGCAAAGCCGTGACCCCGGCCGCATTGTCTGAAATTCCCGGTCCGTAGAGCTTTGTCCCCTGCTGGCGGATATTCAGCGGCGTGTTCGCTGGGAAAACCGTGTCCAGGTGCGCGCTGATGGAGAGAATCGAATCCCGCGGGCCTTTGCGGAAGCCGCAAATATTTCCAATTTTGTCTTTGTTGACTTCTTTTATCCCGAGCGCCCGGAATTGCTCGCCCACCCAGGCAGCCCGAGCAGTTTCGCCAAACGGCGGAGCCGGGATTCGCGCCAGTTCCATCTGCCAGCGCGCGAATTCGGCTTCCTGATCGCGAAACCATCTCAGTGCCGATTGCACCTCAGGCAGCGCGGCTAAACGGGATACTTCCTGCGGTATGGCGGGGAATTGATCAGCAGTCACCGGGCGCGCTACCTGGCTCATGAGAAGTTTTCATATTACAACCAATTCCGATCTTGTCGGCTGCCCCACCCTTCTCGGTGTTTTGCGAGAGGGCCTGCCACCAGCGTAGTCGAAGGGGCGGGATCTTTGACTCAGACTGGCCCCGGCAACTTGCCTGGTTTCACCGCATCTAACTTTTAGAGTAGGCTTAACTCAGGCCGTTCCTGCCATCTATGAAATCAATTCGTATTCTGTCCCCTGTATTTGCAGCTGTCGTCGCCCTCGCTGTCCCCGCGTTTTCGCAAGAAGGCGCGCTTACCAACGATCCTCCCAAAGGACTGACCTCCGACCAGATCATTCAGAAGTTCGCCACCAAAGAGAAAGAATTCAAGGAGGCGCGCGATCAATACACCTTTCGTCAGGATGTCAAAGTCCAGACCCTCGATGGCGACACCGTGACCGGCGAATACCGCGAAGTTTTCGATGTCACCTATGACAACCAGGGACATCATCTCGAGAACGTGGTGTTCGCCCCACAGAACACGCTGGATAACGGCGGCATCACGATGTCCCCAGAAGACCTTCAGGACATCCGCCATCTGCTGCCCTTTGTGCTCACCTCCGATGAAATACCTGAATACAACATCCTTTATGTCGGGCAGCAGCAGGAAGACGAGCTGCATTGTTATGTTTTTGATGTTGCGCCGAAAAGAATTGAAAAGAACAAGCGCTACTTTCAGGGACGCATCTGGGTAGATGACCAGGACCTGCAGATCGTGAAGACCTCGGGCAAGACCGTCCCCGACATCCGCAAGAAAAGTAATGAAAACCTTTTCCCTAAATTCTCCACATGGCGCGAGCAAGTTGACAACCAGTACTGGTTCCCGGCTTACACCCTGGCCGATGACACGCTGCACTTTACCAAGGGAGCTCTACTGGACGTCCACATTCGTGAAATCGTGAAGTACACCGATTACAAGCGATTCGGCAGCAAGGTGAAGGTCACGTTCCAGGGAGAAGCGAAGCCTGGCGAAGAACAGAAGCCGCCACAGAAATAGTCCTCGGCTTCAGATTTGCGCGGTGAACCGCCCGGAGAAATACGGACGGTGGCCACTCGCCTTCAGTGTAATTTCGCCTACAGTGTAATTTCGACGTAATTTCGCTAAGCAGATTATTGACAGCAGGCTTGCCAGAACCAATAATTTCTTCCCGGCAGCGAGCAGTGCGGTCGCTGTAAACACTTTGCTGCCTTGGATTAGATATATGAAGTGCGCTAATCTCATCTTCCTATTTGTATATTTGTTCCTCGCGTTTCCCTCAGCGAGTACTCAGGAACAACGAGCGATTCAAACAATCACATTCCCGCCCATTCCTGTCCAACAGGCCGGGACGGAACCGTTCACCTTAAATGCATTCTCCAGTTCTGGCCTGCCTGTCAGTTACAGGGTCGTCTCCGGCCCAGCGACGGTCAACGGGGACATACTGACGGTGACGGGTGTGGGTTCTGGAACCGTGCAGGCTAGTCAGTCGGGAAATAGCAATTTCGCCGCGGCCGCGAATGTCTCACAGAGCTTCAAAAGCGTCGCCCGGAAAGTGAATCCGTTCGAACACGTCGTTATTATGGTCCAGGAAAACCGTACCCCGGACAACCTGTTTGGGAGCAACCCACACTTCGAGCCCGGTGTTGATATCGCGACGAGCGGACGAGATACCAACAACCAAGTTATTCCTCTTACACCGCTGGGGCTGGTAGATTGCTATGATGTTGAGCACAACCATCATGCCTTCCTGGGTTCCTACAATCAGGGTGCAATGAATGGTTTCAACACTTTCTTACCAAAAGGATCGGCGACTTGTACGATACCGCCGAATCCAAAGTACAAATATGTGGATAACTCTGCCGGATTGGTCCAGCCTTACTTTGATCTGGCGACTCACTACGGATTTGCGAACCGGATGTTTCAGACCAATCAGGGACCGAGTTTCCCCGCCCACCAGTTTCTAATCTCAGGGACATCTGCTCCGACCATTAACAGCTTGTTATTTGCTGCTGAGAACCCGGCTGGAGCTGGATGCGCCGCGCCGCCGGGTGCTACCGTCTCGATGATTGCCCCGAATGGTACTTATAGCCCGATGTATCCATGCTTCGACCATCCCACACTGGTCGACCTGCTGGATCGCGCAGGTCTTACATGGAGGTATTACGCGGTCGGTCCGGTCACGTCAATCTGGAGTGCTCCAAATGCGATTAGCGCGCTATGCAACGCGAAGGTAGTCAGTGGAAAGCTAACCTGCACCGGCAGCGCATGGGCAAATGTGATACCTAATCCGCCAACTGTGCTTACCGATATCAACAATTGCAATCTAGCGAAAGTTGCGTGGGTCACGCCCGCCGGCCAGTACTCCGATCATGCGGGAGCCAATACCGGCAAAGGGCCGTCGTGGGTGGCATCCATCGTGAACGCGATCGGCAATTCCAATTGTGGATACTGGCAGAACACCGCAGTTCTAATTACGTGGGATGACTGGGGCGGGTGGTATGACCATGTTCCTCCTCCGCAGATCGGGCAGAGCAACGGGTGGGGGCGTAGTTATGTATACGGATTCCGGGTGCCACTAATCGTTGTCTCAGCTTATACGCCGGCAAGATACGTCAGTAATACTAATCACGACTTTGGCAGCCTGCTCAGATTCGCGGAAACCACTTTCCACTTGGATCTGATCGGCCCCGGCATCTGGGCTGACAGTTACGCCGATGACTTAATGGAATTCTTCCCGCTAAGGTCCCCAAGAAGTTTCACCACCGTCCAAGCGCCGCTTGACGCGAATCATTTCATCCAGAGCACGGAGGAAGCAACCGATCCGGACGACGATTAAGGGGTTTCGTAGATCGCCGCGTGGCTTTCCCTTCATGAGACGCGGTGGAAACATGAGCTAGACGGAGTAAGTGGTCGTACGCGGCGCAACTGTAGAGTTACTAATAAAACAAATACTTCCGCCAGCGATCGTCCGAGCGTCCCATCAAGCGCATGATGTGTCGGCTGGTGTGCAGATTGAAGGCATGCGGCTCTCGCATCAGCTTCATCCCGGCTTCGGTCGGCATTTGATTTCCTTTGCTGCGGTTGCAGGGATGGCAGCACGCAACCAGATTCTCCCAGCTCGACGCGCCGCCGCGCGAACGCGGTACAACGTGGTCCAGCGTCAGCTCACTCGAAGACAGAAGCTCGCCGCAGTATTGGCAAGTGTTCCGGTCGCGCAACAAAATATTTTTTCGCGATAGCGCCCGCGTCTGATGCGGAATCCGGCGATACTCCAGCAGCCGAATCACCGACGGCACCCGCAGCGCCAAACGCGCCGCATGCAGGAAGTGACCGTTCTCTTCCTCGGTCATGGCAACGCCCTTCAATACCAGCACAATTGCCCGCCGCGCCGCGCACACGTTAATCGGTTCGTAGGAAGCATTCAATACCAGCACCGGCGCGTGCAGCGCATGCACATCGCTGTCCTGATGAATGCCGACACCTACACCAAAGACCGCGGCGGTTACGCTATGCCGCCCGTTGTCCGCTCCCGAATTGTGCCTGTGCGACATGCTCATGATGCCCTGGCGATCTTCATTGACGCTTCGCCGAGCGCCGCCCCTTCTGGCCGAAATCTCCCACTCTCGAAGCCGCTCTCTTTTAGCGTGCGCGCTACCGTCGCGACCCAGACTTCTTCCGCGCCTGCTTTCCGCAGGATTCGCGCGCATTCTGACGCCGTAGTCCCAGTCGTCAAAACGTCGTCAACCAGAAGAACCTTTCGTCCAGCTACTTTGTCAGCATGCCGAACGCGAAATGCTCCGCGGATGTTTTCAACCCGCTGCGGGCGTGTCAGACCGATTTGCGATACCGTTAGCCGGGTGCGCTCCAGCACATCCACGCCCAAGTCGGACCGGAAAGCACAGTTTTTCAACGCTGCCCGCACAATCAGTTCCGCCTGATTAAATCCGCGCTCGCGCCGTTTAGAGCGATGCAGGGGAACCGGAACCACAAGAATAGAATCGGCCGCCGGGCCCAATTTCTGAATCGCCTCAGACAACATCCGTCCTAAGACCACTGCGGCTGGCACGACCCGCTCGTACTTAAGCAGATGAATCAGATCCCGCAACCCATCGTCGTAAGCTCCGTAAGCAGCGGCCTTGGCAAAATGCGGGCGCGATTCCTGGCATGCGGGGCAAATCTGGTTCTCCGAAGCAGAATGACCTTCCCGCATCCGCTCCCCGCAAATCTCGCAAGTCACTCCCCCGAGAGGGGTCATGGCCAGTAGACAACTCGGGCACACCGGCAACCGAGAAATATTCGTAAGAGGGGTGCTGCAGAGACGACAATCAGAGGGAAAAAGCGCGGTAAAGACGCCCTGGGCGATCAACGCCGCTCCGGAAGCCGCCGAGCGCAAGAGGGTTCTCGCGCCATGACCGATGGAACGCCCGAATTTAGCCTGTTCGGGTGGGAAAGCGGCCTTGCGAATTATGTCTCCGCTACTGCTGAAGACAGAGCCTCCCTCGTTCGGCGCCTGGTCAGGCTCCAGCCGGACGAATTGTACTCAGTATAGCGGGGACTTTGGACGCAAAGCAATCGCAGGAGTTGCTTCAGTCACCTGTCGGCATACTCAGGCGGCGGCTTGGCCTCTTGTCGACAACTTGTTCACCCGCTCCGGTAGATGAATAAATATTGAAACGTGGGTCCGCCGATAACAACTCATGCAGCGCACCGGCTGCAGCATCACCAACGGAAGAACGTATTTTTCGAGAAGATTGCGGCGACGCGAACGGTAACCCTCAAACCCGCCGCAGTCTGGGCACTGGTACAGCTTCGACAACATGATAACCTCCCAAATTCAGTAGAAGGCGAATCAGCGCGGTCTGCTCCTCTCATTATAACGCGCATCACAACACACCAGAGAGCCTAAGGCGCACTTGTAAATCGCCCTTCCCGCGTGCTAAGGTGCGGCGCGGTTTGTTTGCGACCAATCCTTGCTAAATAACAGTAAAATTTCGGTTTGCTTCTGCCCCGGTCCTCAAAAATAGGGGCTGCGCCTACCTGAGAATATAAGGAATCCGAATGAGCGACCCGGCAAATACCGTACCCGGCGGCAAGCAGCATCGACCTTTCGTTCCCGAAAACATGCAGATGAAGGAGTTCACGCTCCGCGCCGTGCTGCTCGGCTTGGGGATGACGGTCGTATTGGGTGCAGCCAACGCATATCTCGGTTTGCGAGCCGGTCAGACAATCGCTGCCACCTATCCCGCGGCAGTGATTGGCATGGCGGTTCTGCGACTGCTTGGCCGGGGCACGATTCTCGAAGAGAACATCGCGCGTACCGCCGGCACCATCGGCGAATCCGTCGCCGCAGGTGCCGTCTTCACTTTGCCGGCCTTTTTTATCGCCAGGGCCTGGACACCCACGGTCATTCCCAAAGGCCTGGGATTCTGGGCAAGCATGTGGGCCTTGGCCGCGGACAAGACTTATTTGAAATCCACTTCGCTGATGATTGTGGGTGGCGTGCTCGGCGTCTTATTCGTCTCTCTTATTCGCCGAGTGATGGTTGAAGATCCCGATCTGCCGTTTCCCGAGTCGGTCGCGGCAGCCGAAATCCACAAAGCCGGGCAAGCCGGGGCACGAGCTGCCAAGTATCTGTTCTACAACATCGGATTCGGCGCGCTGGTGTACCTGGGCGGCGTCTTTAACTTATTCGCGCCCGATCATGATTTCTTTTTCTCGGTTGGGCAATTTGGGAAGAGCACTCTGCGCCTCGGGCCAGCCGGCAGCCCGCAAGTACTTCAGGCTGGCGGCATCTCCACTTGCGCTGGTCCGGAAATCAGCCCCGCGTATATTGGCGTCGGCTACATCATCGGTCCGGAACTTGCCGCGCTAAATTTTTCCGGCAGCATTATTGCCTGGGGCCTTCTAATTCCGCTCCTCATATTTTTTCTCGGGCCGCAATTGCACAACTACTTGCCTGCGGGATCAACCAGCGACGACAGTTGGTTGGGACTCGCGAACGCCGTTTGGCGCTACATCGTACGGCCAATTGCAGTCGGCGGCATGATGGTGGGTACTGTCTACACCCTGTTTCGCATGCGTAAAAACCTGCTGGCCGGATTGGGTAAGGCTTTCTCGGAACTGCGCGGCGCGACGCTAGCGCAGGAATCGGTCGCCCGCACCGAGCGCTACATGAGTTCAAAGACGGTTTTTGCACTGATTGGCTGCACTTTCCTGGTAATGTGCGTTCTCTATGTGCGTCTTTCAGGATTGGTGAGCGGAGGCATCGCCGCTGCTCTAGTGATGTTGATCATAGGATTTTTCTTCGCTACTGTTTCCGGTTACCTGGTAGGCGTTATCGGTTCATCTAACAATCCAATTTCTGGCTTGACGCTTTCAACTCTCGTAATCGCAGCCCTCCTGATGGTCTCGATGGGAGTTTCCGGCATGAGCGGAGTAGTCGCAGTTCTCGGAGTAGCCGCAGTGGTTTGCGTATCTTCCGCAGTCGCCGGCGAACTATTACAGGACTTCAAAGTTGGCTACATTCTGGGCGGCACTCCGCGTTATATCCAGATCACCGAACTCATCGCAGTCGTCGTGGCGAGCTTAGTGATGTATTTTCCCCTAATGATTCTTTACCAGGGCAACATCAACATGGGTGGCACTGGCTTCGGCGACAAGGCACTTTCCGCACCGCAGGCGGGGTTGATGGCGTCGCTCGCACAAGGCATTGTTGGCGGCGAGATGGCGTGGCCGCTAGTCATAGCGGGAATCCTCATGGGCGTCGCAATGATTATGTTTAAAGTAAAGAGCCCCATGCTGGTGGCCATCGGCATGTACCTGCCGTTTGCAACCACGTCCGCAATCTTTGTAGGCGGAGTTATCCGCTGGGCTGTCGACCGGCTCCGTGAACGCAGAGGCTTGAATGCAGCCCAGAAGGCGCGCGTGGAAAATGTCGGCATTTTGGCCGCCTCGGGGTTAATCGCCGGAGAAGCGCTGGCCGGGCTGGTGAAAGCGACATTCGATTTCCGCAACAAGACCTTGCCAGCCGCTTTTGCGCATCCCTCCTACATTACGGGAGTTTTTGTGATGCTCTTGATTGCGTGGGTGCTGATCGGCATCCCACTTGCGAATGCCGGCGATCCGAAGGAACCCGCGCCGCCAGTTGCCATGATGTGAAGTCAGTGGCTAGTGGTGAGTGGTAGGCGTTCGGTGGGGGCAATACCAATCTTTTTGTACCCTGTCATTCCGAACCGCTTAGCGGTGAGGAATCTGCTTTTCACACGGTGACGCGAATTCTGATATCAGCGCGCGTACGACCACTGACCACTAGTCACGACCACTGCTCCTATGTCGATCGCGCAAAACATTAATGCCGCGCAGGAACGAATGAAAACTGCTGCTCGCCGCGCCAACCGAGCTGCGGAACAAATCACTCTAATCGGCGTAACCAAAACTGTAGCCCCTCAGCAAATCCGCGAAGCCTATAACGCCGGACTACGCGTTTTCGGCGAGAACCGTGTCCAGGAATTTGCGACGAAAGCTGACGCCGTGCGGGATTTACAGAACGCCGAATGGCATATGATCGGCCATCTTCAGACTAACAAGGCAACTAAAGCCGCGGAATTTTTCGCACAAGTGGATTCGGTTGACTCGCTTCGCCTCGCGCAAAAGCTAAATGCCTCCGCCGCGGAACGCGGCAAGAAGATTCCCATCCTCATTGAGATCAACATCGCCGCCGAGGCAGCCAAGAGCGGGCTCGACCCTGATTCCGCCGGGCTCGAAGAGTTACTCAAAGCCGCGCCCGAACTTTCATCTCTTGAAATTCGCGGGCTCATGACCGTGCCGCCGTACAATGAAGACCCTGAACAGTCACGGCCATATTTCCGCAAAATGCGCAGCCTGTTTGAACAAATGGCCGATCGAAAACTTCCAGCCGTTCACATGGAAATCCTCTCCATGGGCATGTCGCATGACTTCGAAATCGCTATCGAAGAAGGCGCAACCTGTATTCGCCTCGGCACTGCAATCTTCGGTGAAAGACCGCCTCTCAGGAGCAAGACTTGAAATTCCGGCAGCTTTGGATTGCGGTCGTCCTCGGCATCGCGGCGCTGTCGTGTGAGACGCGCACCCATTCCCAAACTGCTCCCGCGGGCTTACAACTTTCTGCTACCAAGATCGACTTCGGCGAGGTGGCAGTTGATTCCGGTACCCCGCCGCAGGCTATCACGCTGAACAATCCGATGAAATCGAACATTGCTATGGAGCAGATCATCACTTCGGGCATCGACTTCTCGGAGAAGCATGACTGCGGTCAAACGCTCGCGCCGGGCGCGCAGTGCACCATTCAGGTCTTCTTCAAGCCAGCGATTTCCGGTCCGCGCACAGGCAACCTCGATGTGATGGGGTCCGATCCCGCCAGCCCTCACTTCATCGCACTGACAGGAATTGGTAAATAGCTAGTACGCCCAGTAAGGCCCGGTTCCTCTGGAGTTGTCGCACCATCTATCGCGACGCAGACATTCCGTCCGTAAAAAAGGCAGGCCTGAGTCGAACACTCCAGCATTCGGTCCACCGAGAGAGGAAAAGCCGTGTCAGCCGCACCGTCGTGCAACTGAAACATTTGGGCATCTCGGCTATTCCCTAAATGGTGGGATTTAGATTCGGGTTTTTGGCATTGCTTGAGGTTTGAGCGGACGAAAGAACCGCGCAGGATTCTAAGCCTTAATCGCGCGGATTTCCCTGATAACAAAGTCTTCGCCGATATATTTCACCGACATAGGAAAGAATTTTCGCGGAGCCGAATATGTTCCCCAGTCCAGGGGAACGGGAGCCATGCACCACAAATTGCCTGGGGCTTCGAGAGCAATTCCGACAATCCAGTACTTGCTTCCCTCGGCCATTGGCCGGGTGCAGGCCACTCTCGCCGCCGTAACTCCTCGACCGGGCAGGTCCTCTATGCGAAGTTGTAGGCCCGTCGCCAGGGGACGAGGAAAACGAATCCCGCAACCTTGTGGGTTCACCATTACCGTATGGCAGGTTTGTGAAAAATTGTCCGCCGGGTCGAGACTGGTGATGCGCACCGGAATTTGCGCGCGCACTCGCGTTCCAAGGCGCCGCTGAGGCTGAGTGGTAGCGCAAGATGACATGGCTGGTAAGCGGATTCTAGCGGCACTCGCTAACTGGTTGCCTTCCAATTCGAAGAGGCAATCAAACCAAAGTAACGGTGTCGCTCTCAGTAAAAGGATAGTGTGCCGTTCAGGCGCGCCTGGCGCACCGTCCACGAAAAAAATATGACGCCGACTGGGACAAGAAACAATGCGAACAGGGCCAATATCACAATCTCGCGCGACATCGCTGGCAAATTCCCGTCAAGTAGCGCCAACCGCATCGCGGCCAATGAATGCGTAAACGGGATGCAGTCCGAAACGATCTGCACAGGCTTGGGCAAAGCTGCCACTGGAAACAGCGTTCCGGACATCAGCCACGCGCCTGATCCAAGCAGCCACAACACGGCCGACCCTTTATATAGCGAAATTTGCAATCCGGCTGCGAACAAGCCAATCGCGAATGCGCTCAAAATCGAAAATCCGAATGCAAGCACGCACCCCGCCACATTCACATGCAGCGCCGGCGCAAAAAGGAAGATCCCGACGCCGATAGACACCACAAATTGCAGCACACCCTTAGCAAAGGCGGAAAGCGCGCCCAGAGAAACTAAAGCCGCTGCCGGCGTTGCCGTCGTCAGCAGTACCTCCAGGGTTCCCGTTTGCTGGGATTCTTGAATCGCTTGGAGGAAGCTGTGAGTTCCCGATATGAGAAACGTGTAGAACCCGGTCCCAATCAGCAGGAACAAGAAATATGGCATCCCCTCCGGACGGAACTGCGGCCCAACTGCCTTCGACAGATAATAGAAAGTCGCCAGTTGCGCGACCTGTGCCAGACTCGATAGCGCAAAAGCATTGCGACAGCGCAGCGCGGTGATCGCATCTTTCTTTAGCACCGCAATTATTTTTTCGGCAATCACGCAGGCACGCCCACTCGGAACTTCTCAGCCATAGCATCGCCGGTCATTTCCAAATAAAAATCGCGCAGCTCTTCTGCGGCAAAATCATTGGCCTTTTCGATCGTCATTAGCTCACCCTCTTTAAGCAGCGCGAAGCGGCCGCAGACCGCAGTGGCCTCTTCAAAATTGTGTGTCGCCAGCAAAACCGTAATTCCAGTTCCAGATAGATTTTGGATTAGCCTCCACAGTTCGTCGGCAGCGGCTGCGTCCAAGCTCCGCGTCGGTTCGTCGAGCAACAAGATTGCAGGCCTTTTGATCAACGCACGAGCGATTCCCAGCCGCTGATACATGCCCGAGGAAAGTTTCATCACCTGTTTGCCGGCAGCCTCATTCAACGACACAGAGCAAAGCGCCCAATCAATTCGATCCGGAACGTCCCGCCGGCGGACATTCTCAAGAGCGGCAAAGAATTCCAGGTTCTCGCGAACCGTCAATCGCGGAAAGAATGACCGTTCCGAAGCTAATGCGAAACCGACGTTCCGGCGCACGATTTGCCCCTGGCGCTGCGTGTCGGTTCCTTGCACACAAACTTGCCCCCGGTCCGGTAGCAGCACCGTAGAAATCAGCTTCAAGGCTGTGCTCTTACCGCTTCCATTTGGCCCCATCAGGCCAAACACTTCGCCGGAGGTTACCGTCAAAGAAATCCCTTTTAACGCATGGGACTCTACGCCGCGCCTTCGGAAGAAGAAGGACCCTCGTTGCCCGAAGATCTTGTGGACGGATTCAAAAACAATGCTGTTCATTGGACAGAGGTTCAACCGCGATAGGTTCAAGCGCAGGCACTATCGAAACCGCGCTCCGCTGTTAGAAGATTCTATGGACAAGGCAGGCAGTTTCCAGTGACAGAATTCGCGCAGGGACATACTTAGTCCACAGGAGCATTTCTTTGGCCGCAGCAACACAGGTTCAATTGCAGAGTACTCTCGGGCGTGCCACTCGCTTTGGTCCAGAGTTTGAACTATTGCTAACGTGCTGCAAATCCACGAGCCAATCCGACTTACTTCCGCTCCTCAGGCCTGACCTCAATTGGGACTGCGTTCTCGAATCCGCTCAACATCATCGCGTGCTTCCTGCACTCTGCGCAGCCCTGGCTTCGCAAAACCTGCTGCCGTCAGCAATTCGTATCCGTGCTCACAAACACGCGTGGCGGATATTGCACTTTACCGTCGAACTAACGAGGATTGCACGTTGTTTCGAGCAGCGTGGAATTCCGTTCCTCGCATACAAAGGGCTGGCGCTGGCGCGACTCCTCTACCGCGATCCGGCGATGCGCCAGTTCGGCGACATCGATCTCATCGTAAGACCGCGAGACGTCCCACGAGCGAAAGAAGCGCTGATGGAACTAGGCTACGAACCCGGCTTGCGCCTGCCTACCCGGCAGGAGAAGTTATTTTTGCGCTCCGGATACGAATACGTATTCGGCCTCAAAGCAGAACGCAACTTGGTTGAGTTGCAATGGCAAATCGTTCCGCGATTTTGTTCGATCAAACTCGACATCGACGGGCTATTCGAACGTTCGATTCAAATTGAGTTGGATGGCCTTCCTTTGCGAACGCTGGGCCATGACGACCAGATGCTCGTGCTCTGCGTTCACGCCGCTAAACATGAATGGACACAACTCGGCATGCTGCGTGATATCGCGACCTTGGCCCAGTTCGATCTTGATTGGAACTGGATCGTGACCGAGGCGCGCCGGCTCGGGATCCTGAAGATTTTGCAGATCTCGCTGCTGGCGGTGCGCGAACTATTTGCCGTCGATTTGCCCGCGACTTTGCAATCGAGATCGCTGGTCCGTGCCGCGGCACTGGCGCGGACCGTGGTGAAAAACCTTCCCAAAAACCGGGAATCTGATACCGAGTCCCTGCAATACTTCCGCTCCCAGCTCCAGACGCGAGAGAGATTGCGCGATCGTGTGCAATTCGTGTGGCGCCTCGCGACCACCCCGGGCGTCGAGGAATGGAACACGGTCCGACTGCCGGATCGCTTCTTCACTCTCTATCGGGGGGTCAGAATTGCGCGCCTGATGAAAAGGTTTTTGGGTTGAAAGACCCGCGAAGATCGACTCGGGCTGTCTAGGCAAGTGCTGCTGGCACCAAACTTAGCCGCAGGTTGCGTCCGCTTGCTCGTGGGCGTGGTAGCTCGATCGTACCAGTGGTCCCGATTCCACATGGCGAAATCCAAGCCGCAGCGCTTCATCTTTCAAATATTGAAATTCCTGCGGAGTGTAGAAGCGTGCAATCGGCAAGTGGTCGCGAGAGGGACGCAGATACTGTCCAACGGTCAAAATATCCACTTGCCTCTCCGCCAGATCGCGGAACACGTCAACTAATTCCGTCATGGTTTCGCCGAGCCCGACCATCACGCCCGATTTCGTCACCATTCCCGGAGAAAACTTCTTCGCATTTTCCAATAACCGCAATGTGCGGTCATAACGTGCCCCCGAGCGCACAGCCCGGTACAACCTTGGGACAGATTCGGTATTGTGGTTCAACACGTTCGGCTTTGCGTCCAAAACAATACGCAGAGCTTCGTCCAGTCCCTGAAAATCTGGGATTAGAACTTCCACCCGGCATTCCGGCGCTACCCGGCGAACTTCGCGAATAGTCTCGGCAAAAATCCTGGCCCCGCCCAAATTGTCGTCGTCGCGGTTCACGCTGGTGATCACCGCGTGTTTCAGACCCAAGGTCGCTACCGCCTCTGCCACCCGACGCGGCTCGTCCCAATCAATGGCGAGCGGACGGCCTTTGGGCACCGCACAAAAACCGCACCGGCGCGTGCAGATGTCGCCCAGCAACATGAACGTCGCCGTGCGATGGTTCCAGCATTCCCCAATATTCGGACACTGCGCCGACTCACACACGGTGTGCAGTCCGAGCCCGCGCGCGAGCTTCTTAAGCTGATGAAAATTCTCCCCGGCCGGGGCCTTGGCCTTGAGCCATGACGGCTTTGGCTGCCGCACAACAGGCCCAAGCTCAATTTGCACCAGCTGCGACGAAGTGCTCATGTTTTTTATTCTACAGGAGCCTATGCGCGATCAGCCTTGACCCCCATTCTTTCAACCTGTATATACTGTTTTCACAACGGGGCGGTTCGCAGGCGAGAGACACGTCACTAGAAAGCTCGAGTGGACGTTCAGTTTAATCCCGTCAGAAGTCTGCGCTCTCTTGAGACAATGCCGTTTTATCTGCCGTCTGGCGGCGACTCTGTTGTGCAGTGCGGCAACCAAACTTTTGAGCTAGAGCCAAGCAGATTTACGCATCCAAGTAGCCGCGATGACCTTTTCGCTCCGAGGTATTGCCTGGACGGCCTTTGCCGTCGCCGTCGTTCTGCTGGTTGGCAGTAGCATTTTTCTGCTTCGCGCGACCCATGCTTTGTTTGACAGCGAAGCTCTCGTCTCCCACACCCGCGAAGTGCAAACTGCCCTGGAGAACCTTAGCTCGCAAGTTTTCCAGCTCACCAACTCGCGCCGTGGTTTTGTGATCGCAAATGACGAGTCCTTCCTTGACGACTATCACGCTGCTGTAGCTCTGATTCCGGACGATTTGCTCCGCCTGCGGCGACTTACAGCTGACCGCCAGGACCGCCAGCAGGAACTCAACCAGGTGAACTCGGACATTGATGCGCTCCTGAATCTAATCAACCAGTCACTCAACGCGCGCATCACCGGGACATCCACCAGAGAATTGGAAATTCGAATTACGCGGCAGACCGGCACGTTGGCGAACCGCATCGAGGCGGCTCTGCAAAGGATAAGGGACGAAGAAGATCAACTCCTTGCCGAACGCCAGACGGCATCTCGCACCAATTACCGACATACCCTGCGCCTCATCTTTGCTTCTTTCATCATTGCGCTGATGCTGCTGATTGCCGAGATGTTTCTCCTCAGCTATGAATTCACTCGCCATCGCGAGACCGAATACGCGGCCCGCCAAAGCCAGGAAATCGTTAATGCGTTTTTCTCGTCTTCCGCCATCGGTTTCGGCATTCTGGACTCGCAATTTCGGTATACTCGCGTCAATGACGTGCTGCCGCGAATGGCAAGATTAGAGCCGGAGGAAGTCCTGGGCAGACCCGTCTCACAAGTTTTCGGCGAAACTGGCACACGGGCAGAAGCGGCCCTCCAAGAGGTACTCGACAGCGGGAGACCGGTTTTGGATCGCGAAGTATTAGCCGAACTGCCCGGCGGGCGCGGCGAGCCGCGTCACTGGCTGGTAAATTATTTTCCCATTCGAGAAGGTGGCGGCAAAGTTACTCAGGTTGGCGTCACTGCGGTAGACGTAACCGCACGGCGCAACGCTGAGGACGCATTGAGAAAGCTGAGCGGCAGGCTGCTTGGCATTCAGGACCAGGAACGCCGAAGGATAGCCCGCGAACTTCACGATAGTCTTGGGCAATATCTAGCGGGTTTGAAGATCGCCATCGACATGATGGGTTCTCGTTCCTCGCAAAAAGATCCGTTACTCATAGAATGTGCAGACATACTCGAACGGGCCATCACCGAAACTCGTACCTTGTCACACCTGCTTCATCCGCCCCTGCTCGACGAAGCCGGTTTCGCTTCCGCCGCCAGCTGGTTTGTAGCCGGATTTTCGCAGCGCAGCGGAATCCCTGTGGCACTAGACCTTCCCTCAGACCTGCAGCGGCTCCCTGAAGCGATAGAGATTGCTTTGTTTCGCGTCGTTCAGGAGAGTCTCACGAATGTGCACCGACATTCGCGTGCCAAATCGGCGGAAATCAGTGTCGACGTCGATGCCGAGCAGGTCACAATCGAGGTCCGCGACCATGGTCGCGGCATGCCGCCGGACGTTATCAGGCAGATTGAAGCTGAAACCAGCAAGTTGGGAGTCGGTCTCGCTGGCATGCGCGAACGTATTCACGAACTGGGGGGAAGGTTTGTAGTCTCCTCCAGCGATCGTGGTACCACTATTCAAGCCAGCATCCCGCTAGGGATCGATCATCCAACGCCGCTCCGCATCGGGACGGAGCACATCGCCTGAGACTGATCAGATAAGGAAACGCACCCCGACACTTGTGAAGCGTCGGGGTCTATGTATTAGCTGGCTTTCCGGTTCAGATCTCGATCTTTTTGGGATTCAACACCGCGTTCTCTCAAGGAGCCGTTTTCATCGCGCAAGGACTTGTTCCAGTCCTCCACCTCGCGTTGCGCTTGATCTTTCGCGATGCCGTATCGCTCCTGGATTGTCCCGACCAACTTATCGCGCTGTCCTGCAACCACATCCAGGTCGTCGTCGGTTAGCTTGCCCCAGCGGGTCTTCGCCTCACCCTTTACCTGCTTCCATTTTCCTTGTACCTGGTCCCAATTCATGAGTTCCTCCTGTATTTTCTGTGCCAGATAGAAGCCTAGCTGTCCGGCGCGAAACCCGGCAATACAGGGAACACTCCATTAACAGAGAGGAAGATCGGGACTTAGAACGGAGCTGACGTATGCTGGAAGAGAGTACCCGCTTGGGTTCTAACAGTGATTGCAAGGCGCTCAGAGTTGCGTTAGTTGACTCGACCTGACGGCTGAAAAGCTGATAGCTGACAGCTTCTCAGCTTTCCAAATACGACTCTACCCACTCCTTGACTTTCTTCCGCCGTTCGTCCCCGTGATCAAAGCGCACCCCGAACGATTTCTCGGACGCCTTGATCCAACTCACTGTGCCGCGAACCCAGACCCGGGGCAAGGTCAGCAGCGCGAACGAAACTTCCACCGGCAATCCCGGCGCAACTTCCTGCGCACACTTCAACGACATGCCGCCGCTGCTGATCTCTACACTGCTGGCTTCAAACTGGCGATGGTTCGAACCGGCTATCACCGAAACCTGCGTGATTACCGGAACGCGGGCGTACCTGCGGAACTCGTGCAGCACCAGCATCTGCGTCGAGCGCACTAGCTTCAGCGCCGACGACCGCTCCAGTGGCTCGCGAAAAATTGCGTTGATCCCAAATTGCGAGAGGTTCATCGCATCTTTGATCGTGCCTCCCAGCCCATAAATCACCATTCGGCTGTTAGACCGGGATCGGCGTGCTGACTCCAGCACTGGAGTCGCCTTGGTGCCCACGTGCACCACGCAGGCCTCAAATTTCTCGATGGACAGGCGCTCAGCTTTTTCGCTGGTCATCGCTACGCTCTCAATTCCAAACTGTCGGAAGCATTCTGAGAGCAGGCTGCGTGAGGTCTCGTGTAAATCGACAAGCGCCGCTCGGGCTGAAAACTTTCTAGGGGGGGATAGGGGTACAAGAGAGTTTCCCAAGGTTTTCTCCATTCGTTCGGTTGACTTCTACTGATTCCTATCGGCTGGCGCGGACCTAACATCACACGCTGACTAATTTGCTTTTCCTATGCACCGATCCGCGTCGTCCGCCGAAACCCCATTCTGGCGCGGGAACTCGGCCACTGCAACTGTGCATTAGGACACTCCGCAGTACAAAGGTGCCATTACCCGGATGACCATTGACGTGTTACGGGTAACAGCAAAAATTTCCGGCAAAAGCAGAAGAAATCGGCGAACAAAAAGGTGCCGAGGCCCCAATTCCCTCGGTTTGTGCGGCAATTCCGGATAGCGGTTTCGGCACGCAAAAACTGCGCCGAGCGCCTTTCGCTGTGATATTATTCCGCCGCCATGCGTTCCGGCATGCATCTGAAAATCTGCTTATGCCTGGTTCTTGCGGCGAGCGCCTTCGCCGGCGATGATGATGGTCAACCCGCCCCACGCTTCCGCGCGAAAACTACCTCCGGCGAGAGCTTCAACAACGAGTCCGTAAAAGGCAAAGTCGTCCTACTGGAGTTCTGGACCTCGTGGTGCCAGTACTGCCACGACGAAGAACCGCTGGTCGAACAGATCAACAAAGAGTTCGTCGAGAAGGGCTTGGTCGTTCTTGCTATCAATGTCGCTGAATCAAAGAAAACGGTGAAGAAGTATCTGGAGCAGCATCCCCGCTCCTGCCGCATCGTCCTTACCGAAGACACCAATCTAGCAGCCATGTATCAGGCCAATGTTTATCCCATTTATGTAGTGATCGATCGCGAAGGTAACATCGCTGGCGAGCAGCGCGGCGCGGCTGGCGAACGTGCCCTGCGCCGGTTATTAGCGAGCGCTGGAATCGAATCTCCCAAAAAAGAAGACGACAACGAAAACTAGGGGCGTTCAACAACCCTAAGTCTGCCTTAGCAGCTTCAGGACGTCATCGGTCTTGGCTGTCTCACCGAGTCGGGGAAAAATCTTCGCGACGCTATTACGATGCGCATCCGCATCCCGGTCCGTCATTGCATCGACGACAAGCGCCACGTTGTAGCCGAGATCATAGGCACTTCGCGCGGTCGATTCCACGCCGATGCTAGTCGCAATCCCTGCCAACACGATCTGCGTCGCGCCTCGCTGGCGAAGGTAAGGGTCCAAATCCGTCCCTAGGAACGCACCCCATCGTTGCTTCGTAACCAGGTGATCGCTAGGTTGCTGCTCCAATTCAGGGACCAGTTCCGCCCAATCCGCTGGACGTGCAAACTTCGGCGGTCCGGCATCGGTACGGCCCGGAGCTCCTCCCGTGACGTTCACCAGAACCACGGGAAGTTTTCTTTCCCGGAAAGCACGTGCGAGCTGTGCGGCCCTGCCAACGATCTCTGCCCCAGGATGCACCGTCGGCATACCGACAATTCCTTTTTGCAGATCAATTACAACTAACGCAGTGACAGGATCGAGTTTTGCAAGAGGCATGGTTCTCCCTTTCTGTTAAGGATTCTCCTGCCGCGCCACTCGATTCATTCGCGGACCAGCGCACGAAAACAAAAGGCGCAGCCACATGGCCGCGCCTTTCTTTCAAAAAACCAAAGATCATCAAGCTACTGCGAGCACGACTCGCTCACCATCTTCAGATGCGTCACCTTCAGATGCCCGTGTTCGGTATTGTCCTTGGTCGCTCCAGTATCGTGGGCCATGTCTTTGGTGTCTTCTTTCATGTTGTGCGCCATTGCGTTCCGCACAACACCTGTGACCTCAACCGTATGTCCCACATGTTTCGCCAGCGTAACATTGCTGCTGCGCACTTCCCATGTGCTGCCGTCGTTTGCCTTCAGGTTAAACTCCTTAGCGTTATCGCCTTGCGATAAGCATCCCGTAATGGAGCGCGTGTCCGACTTCCCTTTCATGTCGGCAGAATCGTCGGCCATCACCCAAGCCGACGCCATGCATGCCAGTACCAGGCATAAAAACAGATTCCTCATCTTTATTCCTCCTATAGAAATTCTTCCGATTGCCCGAACATTCGATTCCCTGTAGCGCGATGGGGTTGTAGCAGAATGCAGCTCTAAACCTAAAGTTTTGAAGGAATTGGGAGCACATGATTCGGAAATTCTTCGATCGCGGCGTGCGACGTAATCACAATGTTGGGAAGATAACTTCACCGCTAGAGTTGCCCCGAGCATAGATGACCCAAAGCACGAGTCACGCGCATCTAATTTAGATCAGAGGAAACTAAAATGAGCAGGATGGTTTGGTTACGAATTCTTGTTCTGATCGCAGTGTCTGTGATGCTGACCGGCACTCCGCAGTTCGCTTCTGCCCAGCGCGGCGGACATAGCGGCGGTGGAGGCTTTGACGGCGGAGGTGGAGGCTTTCACGGTGGAGGCGGAGGCTTTCACGGCGGCGGAAGTTTTGGTGGATTTCGCGGCGGAGCCGGCGGGTTCCACGGGGGCGGAGGCTTTGGTGGATTTCGCGGTCGAGGCTTCGACGGTTTTCGTGGCCGAGGCTTTGGTGGGTTTCGCGGAGATCGCTTCTTTGGTGGATTTGGTTTCCCAGGTTACGGCTACGGATTCGGTTTCGGCTTTGGCTTCGGCCCGTATTGGGGATACCCGTACTACTACGAATATGGTCCGTGGTGGAGCCCTTACGGTTACTACGATCCGTACGATTCCTACTACTACCCGAAAGGTCCCGATTACCCACGGGATAATCGCTACCCTCGCTACAATCAGGACGGTTGCGATTATCGCCATGAGGATGATCATCCATGCAAACCAAATAACGAAAATGCTCCAGCGAAGCCTTCGAGCACAGATGTTCCCGAAAGCTCTCCTCAGCGTAATTATGTGAGCACGAATCCCGCAGACAATGGGTCTGCGTTTTCGCTCGCGGACTATAGGGCTGCGGCTTCAAGTGATCCGGCCGCTGTAACCGCCGCCGTAGCGAGCAACTACCAGCTCAGGGATTCCGCCGCGTGGCAACTTCCCTCGGGACTACGCCCTTCCCTGAGGAATGTGATTCAGGCGCTACGTGCAATGCCGCCCGACGCTCGGCAGCGGCAGCTGAACTCTGGTCGCTACCATAGCCTCTCGCCGGTGGAACGGGAGTTTTTGACTAACGCTACGCAACCGTCACAGGCGTCCGCGCAGCCCACGACCCGCTGACGCAATCGGACTTCAGGGATCGCCGTAGAGGGGAAACCGAACGGTCGGTCCTTCGGTCGCTTTGTCGAACTCTGCTTCAACGGCGCGGCTGAAGCCGCCTGATATAACCGCAGGATGGTGATCGAGCGCGAACCATAGGCGAGCCGTATTCAAGCTGAATACAACCTCAATCCCAACACTCCGGCATATCGTTCGAAATCCTGATCTATCGTAAAAATCTGCCAGCCCCGACGCTGAGCAGCCGCGCAGATCAGAAAATCAATCGCCGAGCCGGCGATCCCACGGCTCCGGCAACGACTGTGCATTTGCGCGGCTTCCTCGTAATCGGCTGTTCCCAGCCGTGGATCATCAAACGCTCGCAAATAATCCCGCAGCTTCTTGAATCGTTCTTCATCACGAATTCCCGAGAGCAGTTCTTGCCTTACCGCTCCTATCAACTGCACCCGCCCATCGCGGATCAGATCAGCGAGAGCCCCAGTGATAACGTCTTCACGCGCATTTAAGTCGGCCGCCTTGCGTCGTAATGCGAGCGACCATACCGGCGTGTCGACCAGCACGTCTCGAATTTCACCTGAACCCCGCGATACTGCTCTTGCATCTTGCGGATCGCTCATGAACGGTGACGGTGTCGCTCAGACTTGTAGTCATGCGCTGGATCGAACTCGAAGCTGCCAAAAGCATCCAGGATGCGCTTCTGCTTGCGCCGCTTGACATACTCGGACAACGCCGCAGTCACCGCGTCCTTCTTGGTCCGGTGATTTCCCGCCCGCCGTGCTGCTTCGATCAGCTTGTCATCCAATGCCAAATTGGTTGCCATGTGTATAGTGTTACACATTAATATGTGTAAAACAATTGGCAAATAACGCGGATCGAAGAATGTTGTATCAGGGCATGGCTTTAGCCGTGCCGAGACGATTGTACGTTTGACAAAGCGGAAGGCGGGGAGCCGAGCGGTCGCCTTCCGTCGCGCTTGGTCAAGGTCCGTTCTCAACGGCACGGCTGAAGCCGCGCCGATTGTGTCCCCGTTTAAATCCTGTCATTCCGAGCGAAGCATTTCGCGTACGCGAAATGCGAAGTCGAGAGCCTGCCCGTTTTAGCCGAAGCCCGAGCGAAGTCGAGGGGGACTGACCAGAGGGAGGGAGTCGAACGGGAACCCGCTTTTCAGGTAGGGCAACGGAACGGTCGCTCCTTCGGTCGCGTTTCGTCGAACTCTGCTTCAACGGCACGGCTGAAGCCGTGCCCTGATACAACCCTGCTAACCACCGTCCATGCGATCAGGCGCAAGCGGAGGCGCGAGCAGCCGCGCCTACGCTGCCGGGGCCGCATCCCATTTCGGCTTCATCTCTCTGCCCCACTTCTTGGGATCCTGCTCGTGCATCTTCTTCATGGCTTCGGCCGTTTCCGGGTGGTTGCTCGTAACATGCTTCACCATCGTCTGCACCATCTCCTCCCACGACCCGGCCGATAGCTTCTGATCACACGGACCGCCAAGCTGTTTGCATGTCATGGTTTTCATGCATCTTGGAATGCAGATGGATTGGCAAGGTTGCAATCAGGGGTCGTATCACGGCCGTCAAGACCCTGCCCTGAGCGAAGTCGAAGGGTGCCGATATTGGTCCCCCGACCCTGTCATTCCGAGCGAAGCATTTCGCGTCTGCGAAATGCGAAGTTGAGGAATCTGCTGCTGAAGGTTGTCGGCAATCCCACCCTTTGAAAACCGCAAAGGGCGGGGCAGCCTCATTTTGGTCGTGCAGATGGATTGAAACCCGTCGACTACGATAAGTCATGCCCGTCAATAGACAGAATGCGCCGCCGGGCATCGCCAAGAGCACTCATAAATTAATCTGGACGTCTATTGAGGAACGCCGTCACGTTCGGTTCTTCTATGACGCGAAGGAACGAATCTCGGAGCCTCACGACTATGGTATCCAGAATGGACAAGTGCGCCTCCTCGTCTACCAGTTCGGTGGCGAGAGCAACACCGGGCGTTTGCCGGCATGGCGCTTGGTTGGCGTCGATGGAATAAGTGAACTCAAAATTCTCAGCACTACCTTCCCGGCGAACCGGCCTGCTCCGTCAGGTCAGCACCACTACTGGGATCAGATTTTCATTCGCGTCGGCGAGCCGCAAGGCTGAGCAGCTTGTATCAGGGCACGGCTTTAGCCGTGTCACCTACAATTCCATTTCAAATTTGTAGGTTTCCGAGCGGACAAGATCATTCGTGAACGCGAATAATCCTCGCAGTCGAGGACTCTGCCGACGAAGATCGTCCGCAATTCCACCCTTCGAAAACCGCGAAGTGTGGGGCAGCCTCGTTCTGGGTGATTCGATCAGAAAAATTCGAAGGGGAGGGCCAGCCCCGCCTGTTGCCGGATCAACGAATAACCAGATCACCGGCCGCAGCGCTGGCCAAAACGCTAAGGTCACGGAAGACACGAGCGTTGAAGGGATCTTTGGCACCTGCGCTCTTCAGCACGTCTTTGAAGTTTGTCCTGAGCACCCGATAGATCTGCATCATCTGTGTGACCGATGGCTGCCTGCCGCTGCGAACAAAAGCATTGCAGAGTTCGCGAAACACGCCACGAATTGTGCCATCGTGAATGTAAACGTCGGTTCCATCAATGTCGCTCAGGGACTTGTTAATTCTGCGTCTGACCGATTCGCAAACGATCCACGAGTGGTTCGCGTCGCATTCCTATGGTCAGGCCGAGTTCGAATGGCATATTGAATCGCGGCGTTCGCGGAGCACTCCCGTTGAGCTGAACTCGCGACATGTCGTGAACTGAATATTCGGAGGACTCGATTAACGATAGGATTCGCTCAAGCCGTCTCTGTCCAAACGGAATTTCCAAAGTAGCTCTCGGGACGAATCCGAACGCACTAATTCCAGAGATATAGGCTAATAAAAGATTTTCGAACGCGTCATCGTACGGAATGTTGAGGAAAACCCGTTCCGCTTTAGCGCTTCGCTTTGGCTTTCTTCGATTTGCTCTGGTAGGTCTTGGCCCCGCCATTCGGACGGTCACTCGCCTTTGCTGTGCGCCCGCCTCTTCGTTTCGGGAGCGCCTCAATTACGAATTCTTCCCCCGACTTCCGATGCACGATCCTGTTCGTGATGCGCCTTGCTCTCTCGATCAAGGTGTTCGTCCTCGACTTGGAGACGCCGAGCGTATCGGCAGTATCATGTACGGTCGCAAACCGGCTATCGACTCTGATTGCGTGTGCCATTGATTTCAGTATAAACCTCTATAGCAAGATGGCAGCGGTGGCCCACTCAAGTTGAGGCGCTTAGCGGGCGTCGGAGCCAGCTGCCGAACTTGAGGCGCTACACGGCGTATGAGCCGTGCGCCGAAATCCTGAGCTCGTCGAACGGATCTCGAGCGAAGCCGAGGGACCTCAAGCCAAACCGGGCTTGAATGGGCCGCAGGCCACCCGCAGTCTATGTTATTTAAAAACACCAATCTGGTAAGACCGAATCGGTTTATACTCCGCGAACAAGGAAGGTTCTCGCGTCTATGGATAAACCGATACGTCTCTTTGCCTTTGCCGTTGCAGTATTCCTTTCTCAGAACCATCCGCAACTGGCCGCACAAACTCCGCCGCCTAAGAGAGCGGCGGCCAGACCTTCTGCAGTCATAAAGCATGCGGAGTGGTCTCCCAGCCTTGAGTCTCTCGTCGGCCTATCTCAAGAGCAATTTCGTCAAGCCAGTCTTGGCAGACTGACTGAAGACGAATTCGCCTCTCTTCTTACAAGCTTCTACACGAACGAGCAGAAGATGGTTAAGAATGCGCTATCCGCGCAGCTGTCGGTGTCGTGTAGTCCGGGGCAAACGGATTTCCAAAAAGTCAGAATCTTCGTTGATGTAAATGAAAAAACACCATCTGAAATCGCCAGCGGTATCCGCGAGCGGCTGCGAGCTCTACCTGACGTGGAAATTGTCTATGATGCGATGGACGCAGACTTCGGTGTTGCCGTCCTGGGATTGCGGGATCAGACAGAAGCAGGCCGTCCATTGGGCTTTTCTCTCTCTGTCGTCACCTATGATCCTTGCAAGGAATCGATCGGAGACAAGGACTGGCAAGTTCGGATGGTCAGGAATCATTTTGTAAACGTCGCGCCTGACGAGGCTCAGACAATAGAGCGTGTGGTGTCACAGATTGACACAGATGACATAGAAGACACACGTAAGCTGCATGCGGCGATAAACAAGTCTAAAGCCAGGAAATGAACCTGCTTTCTCGGCACGGTCGTCAAACAGGTTGACCGGCCGCCCCTCCTCCAATCTGCGGAACAACGTCTTCCATTACGTAATGAACAAATTGCTTTCCAAGCTCAGTTAGCACATACGGCTTCGTTTCCTCAAAGGAAGACTCCATCACACGACTTGAAGGCCCACGGTGGCCACCTGTTTCACGCTTATAGAAATTCCCAAATGCATCGGTCTCCCGGTCTTGTCGGATTACCCCGCCCGTGCTCAGATCGCGAATTAAATACCTGAAAAGGTCGGCCTCAGCGGAGTTTTCTCGTGGCCGGGCGCCGTGAATGTTATCCCATATGCGTGCCCGTGTTATCCCCGGATGTCTGTAAATCTCTTTAATCACTAAGAAATGCGTTTCGTGGTACTGATCGATCCAAGCGATGAAGAGACGGACAAGATCGTCAGCACAAAGTTTGATTGCACCTGCATTCGTAATGAGCTTTTTCAGCATTTGCTTCTTGTCTTGTGTGTCTGCCTCGTCCCAAGAGCGAAAGCAGCGCTTAACAAGGTTCAGATATTCGGGAGACTCAAGTCGTTCGTTGATTTCGTCCCCGAAATTCTCGAGCCGAGCGAAAATCTCAGTCAATGCGCCGACCAACTCCCTAGCTTTTTTGTGGTGTTCAGCAAGCCAAAGGCGATGAAGCTCATTCACCTTTCCCTGTTCCATCTCTGCGTTCAAGCTCGCGCTTGCGGCAATAAGACCACCGATCCACGGAATACTGCTGAGCGCGGCAATCAGAAATCGCGCATATTTGCGTTTACTGCCGCTTCCTAATTTCTCGCCCAAGGCCTCCTCTGCTGCCTCGAGCTTGTCCACCACGATGGAGTGTGGCGGAAGTTCTTCCGGAGTCATCTTTACCTCCAAAAAATACAGGACACGGCGTCCGCCGTGCCCTGGGATTCACAGCTTGCGTCTTTGGTACCAGTGTTGCCCTCAGCGGCTAAAGCCGCTCAGGTTCCTTGTCGTTTCGGCATGGCTGAAGCCATACCCTTCCCAATTCAGTTTTATGGCCTACGCCACTTATCCCGATGCCCTACGCTGGTGTTGCGAACGCGCTCCACCTGCACTGTGGCGTTCGGATCAATCTCATGCGCTCTCTCGATCGCGTCAGCCTGGGTTGACTCATGGCCACTGATCCTCTCCGCGCCGGGCCTTCGAATTGCGTAATCGCCCTCGTCTTCTCGCCGTTCTATAAACAACTTGCCGCTCATTGTGTTTTCTCCTTAACTACACCCCGACGTCGAGCCGCAGCTCATGCACTTGTAGCAACTGCCGTTTCTCACCATGATCGAGCCGCAGACGTGGCAACTGGGCGCGTCTCCCAGGTCAACCAATTCGGCGAGGGCATCGGCCGCATGGACCTTGCCAGTGGTCAGTGGCTGGTGGTTAGTGGTTAGTGAACCGGGCGAGGACACCCGCCCTCCATCTACATCTCCTGCATCGGCGGGCGAGGGCGCCCGCCCCACACTAGAACCTCCCACACCAGAACCTCCCACATCGCCAGCTGACAGCTTCGGCCTCAGGTTCTCGAACAGCAACTGCTGCTGGCCGGTGAGGAAGCGCAACTGCAGCCAGCGGAAGATGTAGTCCATGATCGACTTGGCGAAGCCGATGTCGGCATTGTTGGTCCAGCCGCTGGGCTCGAAGCGGGTGTGCGCGAACTTCTCGCACAGCAGTTTGAGCGGCACGCCGTGTTGCAGCGACAGCGAGACGGCGCAGGCAAAGCTGTCCATCAGGCCGGAGACGGTGGAGCCTTCCTTCGCCATAGTGATGAAGAGTTCGCCGGGGCTGCCGTCGCGGTAGAGGCCGACGGTGATGTAGCCTTCGTGTCCGCCCACGTTGAACTTGTGGGTGATGGACATGCGCTCATCATCCAGCCGGTGACGAATGGCGCGCGGCGGAGCGTGCATGTCCTGCTCTTCAACCACAGTCTGTGTGGCTCGGACATTCTTGTCCGAGGATTCTGCGGTCTTGGTTCCGGCGGCCGAGAGTGGCTGCGACTTCTTGCATCCATCGCGATAAACCGCCACCGCCTTCAGCCCAAGCTTCCAGGCCTGGAGGTAGGCTTCCATGATGTCTTCAACGCTCGCCAGCTCAGGAAGATTGACAGTTTTCGAAATCGCGCCGGAGATGAATGGCTGCGCCGCCGCCATCATCTTCAGGTGCCCCATGTATGCGATGGAACGGGTGCCCTTTGCCGGCTTGAACGAGCAATCGAACACGGCAAGGTGATCGTCCTTGATCAGCGGCGCCCCTTCGATGGTGCCGGTCGCGTCGATGTAGCTGACGATTGCGTCCGCCTGATCATGCGTGTATCCCAGCTTGAACAACGCCGTGGGCACGGTATTGTTCACAATCTTGATCATGCCGCCGCCGACCAGCTTCTTGTACTTCACCAGAGCCAAGTCGGGCTCGATGCCGGTGGTATCGCAATCCATAAAGAATCCGATCGTGCCCGTGGGGGCGAGGACCGTGACTTGGGAGTTGCGGTAGCCGTGCTTTTCGCCGTGGGCGAGAGCTTCGTCCCAGCAAGCTTTGGAGCCTTCGAAGAGCGCGGATGGAACATTGGTTTTGTTGATGTTATTGACGGAAGCGCGGTGCATGCGGATCACGTCGAGGAAAGGTTCGCGGTTGATGTAGAAGCCGGGGCAAGCGCCTCCGGGCATGGTTGCGGTTGCCGAGTTCTCATTGGGGCGGGCCTGGAGGGCCGCCCCTACACGGTCGCTGGTGAATCCGAGATTCGTATCCGCGAGGCCTTTCTTGGTTGGTTCGGTTGCGGGAACCAGCGGCGGGCAGAGCTCGGCAATTCGCGATGACTGCAGATAGGCTTCGCCGCACATGATTGCGGTGACGCAGGCAGCATAGTCGCGGCCGCCGTCGGAATCGTAAGGCAAGCCGCACGCCATCAGCAACGCGCCGAGGTTCGCATAACCCAAGCCGAGCGGACGATAGTCATGCGAGTTCTTCATGATCATTTCCGTGGGATAGCCGGCGTTGTCGACCAGAATTTCCTGTGCGGTGATAAGGATGTCCACGGCGTGGCGATAGGCCTCAACGTCAAAAGTGCCGTTGGGCGCGAACTTCAGCAGATTGAGACTAGCAAGGTTGCAGGCGGAGTCGTCGAGGAACATGTATTCGCTGCACGGATTCGACGCGTTGATGCGAGCCGTGTTCTTCGAAGTGTGCCAGCGATTCACGGTGCTGTCGTATTGCATGCCAGGATCGCCGCAGCGCCAGGTAGCTTCGGAAATTTTGTAGAGCAAATCTTTGGCTTTGAAAGTCTGCATGGGGCGGCCATCTTTCACCGCACGGGTGGAGAAATCGGTGTCGCGCATCACGGCGTACATGAAGTCGTCGGTCACGCGCACAGAGTTGTTGGCGTTCTGGAAGAAAATGGACGAATACGCTTCCGAATCGGGAGACGATCCGTCGTATCCGGCTTCGACCAGCGCGTGGGCCTTGGCTTCTTCTTTGGATTTGCACTCGATGAAGTCAACAATGTCGGGATGATCAACATTGAGGATGACCATCTTTGCTGCGCGACGAGTTTTGCCACCCGACTTGATCACACCAGCGAAGGCGTCAAAACCTTTCATAAAGCTGAGCGGCCCACTGGCAGTGCCACCTCCACTGAGAGTTTCAGTGGCAGAACGCAGAGGAGAAAGATTGGTGCCGGTACCTGATCCCCACTTGAAGAGCATGCCTTCGGTCTTGGCCAGAGTGAGAATCGAGTCGAGCGAATCATGAACCGAGTTGATGAAGCATGCGGAGCATTGCGGCTTCTTGTATCCGGTGACGCCGAACTCGACGCGGCCGAGAGCGGCATTCCAGTGCCAGTTTTGGCCGTCAGAGTTGGGCTCAATGCGGTCGCAACCCACGTTGAACCAGACGGGTGAATTGAACGCGGCGTACTGGCGAATGAGCAGGTGCACGAGTTCGTCGTGGAAAGTGGCGCCGTCTTCGGGAGTGCGGAAGTAGCCTTGAGACAATCCCCAGTCGCGAATAGTTTCGGCAACGCGGCCGACGAGTTGGCGCACTCCGGTTTCGCGCTCGGGCGTGCCGACTTGGCCGTGCAGATATTTCGAGGCAACGATATTGGTCGCGGTCATCGACCAGTCTTTTGGGACCTCGACATCTTTTTGCTCGAAGATGATTCCGCCTTTCGAGTCGGTGATCTGCGCCAGGCGCTTTTCCCATTCGACTTCGTCATAGGGAGAAACGCCGGGCTTGGTGAAAAAGCGACGGAGAGTCAGACCGGAAGCTTTATTCGGCTTCGGCGTTGATGCGACGGCGGCAGTGGTTGTTTGGGTTTGGGTCTCGGCCATGTTCTCTCTCCTGAGTTCAGTCGTCCCTACGGGACTCGTTCTTCTTCTGTGCTCACCCGGCGCTGAAGCGCCGGGCTATTCTCGGTTGCCCTCCGGGGCTTGGGTCAATCGTTCACCTACGTCTAAAGACGTGCCCTGAAACTCGTGCCGTCCCTTACGGGACTCGCCTTTCTTGTTTCCCCCGGCATTGCCATGCCGGGCTTTCCTATGCCGCCGCTTCGCGGCTGTCCCACATCAGTCTTTCTGTCCGCATGCAGTTTGCCTTTCAGAAGCCTGAGGGCAGCGGCTGCCGAAGTTTTAATTCTGATACTTCCCGATCTTGAACTTCCATACCCCACGCGAATGAAGTGGAAGGCTTGTTGATTTCGACAATTTTGCTGGAACCAACTTCAGCTGCAACGCGGACAAGAGTGTCCGCGCCATACGGATCTTGCTGACCACTAATCCCCGATGCAGTCTCGGCAGATTCCTGGATCCAGCGCTGGAAAACCGCACTGGCGGTTTGCCGCTGGATCGCGTCTTCAATTACCGCGTAACGGGCGAAGCAACGTTCCGCGGCCAAGCGCTCGCGCAAAGGATTTCCGGGCAGAAACAGACGACCCAAGGCCATGCCCAAGTCGTCGGTATCGGAAATCTCGAACAGCGCCAGCATGCGCTTGCTTCCGTCTCCTTTTGGGACTACCTCTTCTCCCAAGGCGAAGATTCCCGGCTTGGCGGGGGCAAGCAGCACGCTGAAGCTGGATTCGCAGCGGAACCAATTGGACCATTGCAGGCGGAGATGGTCGAAGTTCGCTGGAACGCCGTGCCGGGCCAACGAACTCTCGACCAATTGCGAAATGTTTTCCATCACGCTCCCCTAAATCAGTTCCGGTTAAGGTTACGTTCCCGGACGAGCAGAATGGCCTGGGGACGGTCGCCGCTATTAGTTTTGTAGGACGGAGCTGGGTCACCTCGACCGCTAGCAACGTCCCATTTCTGTTTGCGATCACGCCCTTTCGGGTCGCGATTATCGCCTCTGGGATAGCAACAGTACTGCTGTATGTTGTGCCTGTCAACACCTAATACCCATATATTGTATCGCATTGAATTAACTTGATGTATTCCGGCTAGCGGACGCTTTTTCCACATCGAGGTTTAGACGGTTAGAGTTTCGGAGCTTGAGTCGGTAGCAGGAGGACTCGGCAGAGCCTGTTCTTCCCCTTTGAATCGGACATAAACATCTTCGAAAATCTCCCGACTCGCGATCCGTAGTCCTTCGGAAGATTGCACCAAGTAATCTCCGGGAGTTCCGTGGTGCTCACGGCCAAGGGGGTCGGTGAATGTGAGCGGTTCGGTGAGTTGTTTGGCTTGGACAAGAAATCGAGTGCGGTAGGTATTCCAGACATCGGACATTGTGTTTGACTCCGGACAGTCAAGCGTAGCGTTTTGGACCTTCAAAATCCGGCTGGAGTTTGGAGCGAGTGAATGTGAATTTACGCGCCGAAGTGGGGGCGGTCAATTCTCAAATAGTGGTGCAGTCGGACATTGGTACCTTAGATTGTGGGCTTGCTGCGCGACCGCGCGAAATCACCGTGAACCCGCTAACGACGGGGGTTTTGGCGCTTGATAATTTTGGGATCCATGGGCAGATGCTGTGTTCGATGGGTTACGACGGCGGATTATCCACATGTCAAGCACAGGAAATGCAGAGAAGCCATCCGCCATCAGCTATCAGTAAAAGCCGTTGCGTTTAAGTCGGAGATAATCTGGGCGAACTGCAAGGATTGCTTCTGTGAGACGTCAGGTTCCTCTACCGCCCTCCTTCAGGAGAGCGGTTTCGGAATGACGTCGGATATTAGCTGGCGGCTTTTTCTTTTGCGTTGCGCTCGAAGAAGCGTTCGATGAAATTCGTGTCGGTGCGTCCGGAGCGGAATTCGGGATCGGCGAGAATTTTGCGGTGCAGAGGAATTGTGGTGTAGATGCCTTCAACGATGAACATCTCGAGCGCGCGCGACATGCGTGAAATGGCTTCGGAGCGGTCTTTGCCGCGAACCACAAGCTTCGCGATCAGCGAGTCATAGTAAGGAGGAATCACGCCCTCGGCGTATGCGGCAGTGTCCATGCGCACTCCAGTCCCGCCTGGCGGATTGAAGGCTGTTATCTTGCCAGCTGACGGTGTGAATTTCTCCGGGTGTTCGGCATTGATTCGGCACTCGATGGCATGGCCCCGGGGCACAATCGGACCTTGGAGCACATTCTCGAGGGTCTCGCCCGAGGCCAGCAATATTTGACTCTTTACCAAATCGACATCGGTGACCATCTCCGTGACTGGATGCTCGACCTGGATACGAGTGTTCATCTCGATGAAGTAGAGCTTGCGGTCGCTGTCCATCAGGAACTCAATGGTGCCTGCATTGACATACCCGATTTCCGAAAGGGTCTTGCACAGCATCTGACCAATTTCTTCGCGCAACTGTGGCGTGACCTGCGTTGAAGGAGACTCCTCAAGCAGTTTCTGATGGCGGCGCTGAATGCTGCACTCGCGTTCGCCGAGACTCGCAACCGTGCCATACTGATCGGCGAGAATTTGAAATTCGATGTGGCGCGGGTGCTCCACGTACTTTTCCATGTAGAGATCGCCGTTGCCGAACGCGGCGGCAGCCTCCGACTGGGCGGCATGGAACAGGGCCGGGAGCTCTTCTTCTGAACGCACGATGCGCATGCCACGTCCACCCCCGCCGGCTGATGCTTTGATAATCACCGGGAAACCCACGGTCCGCGCCCACTCGATTGCTTCGCCCTCGCTGCCGAGAACGCCCTCGGAGCCGGGGAGAATAGGAACGTCAGCTTTCTTCATGGCGGCGCGGGCTTTCTCTTTCTCGCCCATCAGGCGGGTCACTTCTGGAGGCGGGCCAATGAATTTGATGTTGCAGGTTTCGCAGACTTCCGCAAAATTTGCATTCTCGGAAAGCAAGCCGTATCCGGGATGGATGGCATCGACATTGGCGATCTCCGCTGCGCTGATGACGGCGGGAATATTCAGATAGCTCAGGGACAGCTGTGGCGGACCGATGCAAATAGCCTCGTCGGCGAAGCGGACAGGCAAGGAGTTGCGGTCGGCCTCGCTGTAAATGGCGACGGTTTTGATTCCGAGCTCTTTGCAGGCGCAGATCACCCGGAGAGCAATTTCACCGCGATTAGCAATCAGGATCTTTTTGAACATCGGATAACTTTTAGGTCAGAGCGCGGGCGGGGACGCCCGCGCCTCCACAATCCATAACGTTTATGGAGACGCGGGCGTCCCCGCCCGCGCTCAACATTATTTTTTTGGCCGTATCGCGAACAACTCCTGGTTGTATTCGATGGGCTGGCCGTTTTTCAAAAGAGACTTAACGATTTCGCCGGCCACGTCGGCCTCGATCTCATTCATTAGTTTCATTGCTTCGACAATGCAGAGCACCTGGCCAACTTCGACTGAGTCGCCGGGCTTCACGAACGGAGGCGATCCCGGAGACGGCGACTCGTAGTAAGTGCCCACAATCGGCGACTTGACCATGTGCAGTTCTTCCGGCGGCGGAGCAGCGGGCGCGGCAGGAGGCGCGGGAGTCTCGGGCGGCTGGCCAGAGACTGGCGTTGCCGCACTCGCAACCTGCACCGCCGGATGCGGCGCCGACACCGCAATAATCCTCTCGCTGTGTGTCGCTTCCGGCGTTCCTCGCTTAATGCGCACTTTGACGTCGCCGCGTTCGAGTTCGAACTCGGTAATGTCTTTCTCAATGAGGAACTCTACGAGTTCTTTCAGCTCTTTCTGGTTCATGCTTATGCGATGGCTCGCCGAGGCTCACGAGCGTTCATCCTTCGCCTCACCAATATGCGAAAGACGGCGCAACCTCAGAGCACAGAAAAATGCGCGGTTCGCCGTCCGCGCACTCAAGGAAAATTAAACTCAGAGTGTCAGTAAATCTTTGGGACAGGCCGTCAGAATTTCGCAGCCCGTCTCCGTTACAACGACCGTATCTTCGATGCGCACTCCCCACTTTCCGGGGAGATAAACTCCGGGCTCGATGGTGATCACCATTCCCGGCCGCAGCACTTCTTTCTGGGCAGCAGCAATTTTTGGAGATTCGTGAATCTCCAGGCCCAAACCGTGGCCCGTCGAATGGGTAAAAAACTCACCCAACTTACGATTATAAAGCAGCTTGCGGGCTGCTTGATCGACCTCGCCCGTGGTCGCTCCGGGCTTTACGGCATCGAGAGCTGCCTGCTGGGCTTCGCGGACTGCCTCATAAGTCGAGCGTGCGGCAGATTGCGGATGACCCACGTGCACGGTGCGTGTCATATCGGAACAATAGCCCGCGAGTATAACACCGAAATCGCAGACCACGAATCCAGACTGGGAGATCGGGGCGTTCGAGGCACGGCCGTGCGGGAGAGCCGACCGTTCCCCGGCCGCAATAATTGTCGGAAAGGCCATTTGGTCGACGCCGGCTTGGCGCGCGGCGAACTCCAACTCGCCCGCGAGTGCCGATTCGGTCACGCCGGGCCGTAGCTTCCCCTTCACTTTGCTGAATAATTGGACGCCCAACTGGCATGCCGCACGAATGCACGCAATCTCTTCCGCATCCTTGATCATGCGCAGCGGTTCGACAATTGGCGGCCCGGCGACGAGGTTCGCGCTTCGCCCGATCGTCTTCGCCAGCAAGGCCCGCTCAGCGACTGTCGTGTGGGCGGATTCGAAACCGATGCGGCGCAGACTGGCATGTTTTTTCAGCCACTCCGCAGCAGCAGCCAAAGCTGCCTTCTTCACAATTTTGACCGTGGCGCCTTTGACTTCCTTTTTCGCCTGTTCGGTGTAGCGGCCGTCGGTGAACAAGATTTTGTCGCGGGCGGTGATCACAAGCACGCCCGCGCTGCCGGTGAATCCGCATAAATAGCGAATGTTCGGGAGATATGAAACAAGCAATGCGTGGAGACGGCGTTCCGCAATTGCGGCCTGCACTTGGCCCAGGCGGAGATTGTGGTCCATGAAATGAGTTTAGCAATTTGCTCATTTACCTCTCTGGAGAGAATGGGCATCCTGGCCGCAAGCTGATGGTACTTAGGAAAAAGTGACTTTATTTCCACAGGCTCACACGTAATAGATTTATTGTCATGTACTTACGAGTACAGGATATCCTGAGGTTCTTCAGGACAGATGTGAGATAGACTTAAACAGGTAGCTTTGCCGCAACCGCGGCCCCAGGTGAATGGATGACGAGTGAAGTTGACCGCTCTGTGGACAACGATACTTGCCGGAAGTTAATCAGCCTTGGTTACGCGCGCTCCAACCGTGTACGTCTATACGGTCAGGAGCTCCAGATAGTTTCCGATCCGTTCCCGCACGACGAAGGCGGAATCGCCATCGAGGTGACGGGAAACCGGGAGCCGGGAACGCGCACGATGCGACTACCGTTGTCCGTGGTACAAGTGGCACGCAAGCGGCCTGAAAAGCGCGTCGCTTAAGAATTCCCGAAATAGAACTGCATTTCTCCCGAGGTCGCTCCCGCGATCTGGCTGACAGCGATGCCTCGCTGCGCGGCAATGCTCGTTTTGCCGCGACTCCCTTCCGCGACTTGCTGTGCCGAAGAAAGCCGCGAATCTTGCAGACAATTAGTTGTCCGCAGGCCAAGGTACTCTGGTCACTTGCCGCCCACCAAAGCCGCCCCTAGTGTGTAGATTCGCACTTCATTGTCGGTAAATCGGGCAAGAAATCTGGCGGGGAATCGAGGGAAATATGTTGCGTAAAAAATGGCTATTGGTTGCAGCTCGAAGCGAATTAGCCGTGCAGCAATCCCTCATACCAGTTGCTCCCGCGGGTTTCGGAAACGTCAGCTAGACGCTCGCCAATTCGCGAGGCTATTTCGAGCAATGAGGTGCCACGGTCGATGTAATGTGGCAGCTTTTCGCGGATCTCGGCGAAGGTCTCTGGATACTCAGAGGCCAGGGCGGCCAGGGCCACTCCACCGAAAATAAACCCGCCGGTGCGATTGCCCTTTAGCAGGAGAATGGCAGCCACACCCGCCGAACCTGCCAGCACAGCTTTCTTCCAGTTTTCCATCGGTCCTCTCCGGTTGGCGGGGACTCTCGATCGTGTTCCCGCGCGTTGATATGCTCTGCTCATAAATGTCTCGATATACTTGCGAGTCTTCAAACTGCAAGTCTGGAGAACTTGGATGCGCAAAGTGAGTCGTACGATCTGGATATCAGTCCTGCTTTTTTGCTGCATTTCTGTTTCGGCTGCTGCAGAACATAAGCCGCGAGCGCGGGATTTGGGCGTGCCGTTCGATGGGAATCCTGGGCCACTGAATGCGATCACGGACGTGAAAGGCGTCGAGGTCGGTCACACCACGCTGATCTCGGGCGAGGGCGCGCTGAAAGTTGGGGTCGGTCCGGTGAGAACTGGAGTTACTGCAATCTTGCCGCGCGGCAAGAATTCCCGCGATGCGGTGTTCGCCGGATATTTCAGCCTGAACGGCAATGGGGAGATGACGGGCACGCACTGGGTGGAAGACTCAGGCTTTCTGGATGGGCCGGTCATGATCACCAATACCCACAGCGTGGGAGTGGTGCGCGATGCGGTCATTCGCTGGAAGGTGAAGCGGGGCGATGCCGACGCGGAGGGTTACTGGTGGTCGCTGCCGGTGGTCGCCGAAACCTGGGATGGCGATTTGAACGACATCAACGGCTTTCACGTCACCGCCGAAGATGCGATCCACGCGCTCGACTCAGCGCAGGGCGGGCCGGTGGAAGAGGGCAACGTGGGCGGCGGGACGGGGATGATCTGCAACGAGTTCAAGGGCGGCATCGGGACTTCGTCGCGCACACTCAGTACGAAAGAGGGAGGCTACACGGTCGGAGTGCTGGTGCAGTGCAATTACGGCGAGCGCGAGCAGTTGCGCATTGCGGGGATCAACGTCGGCCGAGAAATTCCCGCGCCGAAAATCTGGGAAGAAGACACCGGCTCGATCATTGTCGTGGTCGCGACCGACGCACCGTTGATTCCCACGCAGTTGAAGCGGATAGCACGGCGGGTGACGCTTGGACTGGGACGCGACGGCAGCTACTCCGGCAATGGCTCGGGCGATCTGTTCATCGCGTTCTCGACCGCCAATCCGGGAGCGATTGGGCCCAAGGGGCTTCATCCCATCACCATGATGCCCAACGATGAACTCAATCCATTATTTCTTGCGACCGTGCAGGCGACGGAGGAAGCAGTGGTCAATGCCATGGTCGCTGCCGAAACCATGACCGGAATCAACAATCACAAAGTGATCGCGCTGCCCCACGATCAGCTGCGAGCAATTCTGAAGAAGTACAACCGGCTGGTGCGGTGAACGGCTTCAATCGCCGGAAGTCCTCGACCTTGTTCTTGGAGACTTGCGTCATATGGTTACAGGGTCAGTGCTCACGTTCGTTAGAGCCATTCCCCGCCGCGCTTCCGCCATCTGATAGTTATGTGATCGCCTACCATCTTTATAGTCGTGTACTCCCAATACCTATCGGTCTCGATATCGGCCTTCGTTGCTGTGACCTCATATTCCTCTGGTGCATTAACTCGGAACGAAGCGTTCAGCGTTGGCAACCCCATGTACTGGAACATATAAGCGTGTTTACAGAGGATTTGATATCGCCCGCTCCCGCGATAAGAAATTCCCTTCGAGTCAGGCTGAATCTCCACTTTGTGCGGCTTGGCCGTTTGTACCCCAGGTTCTAACTCAGTAAGTTTGACGTCTTTCTCGGTCCATGCCACCTTGCCATCGGACGAGGTGAACGCCATTCTTTCGACTTTCGGTTTATGACCCATGTCCCATTCACCATACGGCTGGAACTTTACTGGTGTGGCCGTGGGGTTAATGATTTCGCTCTCGTATTCAACCGTTACCATGAATGCTCCGTCTTCCCTTGGTTCGATTGTGAGCACGTTGCGCAATTGCGTGCGTATAAGTTTTGTCTCGAATATAAGTTGCTTTAGTTTGTCCTTCACTTGCGGATGATGCTCGAAACCCAACAGATGAATGAAGATTCCGCGCGATGCCTCACGGAGAAGGTCGCGCTTGAGGAGTGGATCCACTCCTAAGGCGAGTATGCCGGCAATCAAAACTGCATCCCCAAATGCGGCCGCTAGCGGATGGGTAGGGACCTTAACGATCATCGCCACACCCGCCGCAATCAGTATTAGAGCTACCATCCAAATGCGAAACCAAGGTTTTCGTGGCTCTATCGCCATGCTGCGCTCCTCTGTGTGAGTAGTAGACAGCATGGTATCAAGCACAGAACCTGCCAGCCTGCCAGTGCGCAGAATAGCGCTGGCAGGGAATTTGGCGGGCTCCCCACGGTGGTATCCCAAAGATGGGCCAGCCCGCCCATGTTCCTCACCGTTGAGGCGACGTACAAGGGAATGCGGCTGCGATAGCTTTCGCGACCAGCGCGCCAGCGGGATAGTTCAGCGTCGCGGGATTCTCTTTGAGATATTTCAGAACAATGCGAATAAGTTGATCGTTGTCCCCGTTTGAAGGTAAACAGTACACGGTCTCGGTGTGGACGCTGAGGCCAACCATTTGGTCTACAGCGCCTGCAACGTAGCCGCGACAAGAATTCCCATCAACGGCCTGTTGTTCGGTGTATTTCTCCCCCTCCGACAGTTTCATTGCCGCCTGGCATTGTCGGAGCAGGATTGAACCGGAAGGGCCATAGAAGAAAACAGTAGGCTCAGTAGAACCTTCCTTGCTGGGCCGACTTAGACCATCGACGGCCGTCAACGTCACAATCGCGATCAACAGGAATGTGAGTGGTTTCATTGCGGCATGCTAACAGCAGCAGCGATGAATCAACAATCGTTCGTAAAAACTAACCCTCGATGCTGCGGGCTGGCCCACCTTTCCCAAATACCACTTGGGCTACCACCTCTGAGGCTGCCCCACCCCTTCGACTGCGCTCAGGGCAGCCTCTTTGCGCTTTCAAAGGGTGGGCACCTCCATCGGTTGAGCTACGAATAATTCCAGACTTAGCGCCTTCAGCTTCATGTGCTGTTATCCCTGCAACATTCCGATCTGTATCTAAGCCCCGTGTTACCCACCCTTCGAACACCGCGAAGTGTAGGGCAGCCTCGGTCGTGTACCAAAGGTTCGCCAGACAGCCGTAATCATCGTCAAATTCCTCGCTGGCTGAAGCCAGCTCGGAGCGACGAAACAGAACGGCTTGGCGGCACGAGTGAACTCGTGCCCTTCCCGCTTGTGCCCTTCCAATTTGCGCCCTTCCAGGTCGAATGCCAGCGTTTCGAACTTATCCCGCGAACTTATATCCCAGCCCTAGCACCGTCAGAATTAACTTCGGCCGTGTGGCGGGTGCCCCACCCTCTCCCGGAACATCTCATTCTAGGCATCACATTTTTCCTTTTGTACAGAGATCGACAAAGGTGGTATTCATGAATGGATCTTCGTCTTCATAGGTCGGATACGGTCGCACCTTGGCGGAGGTGGACTGACTGTGTCCTGACCGGGTGAATATAAATCCTCGAAACAAGCGCCTGTCGCGAGGCCATCCTGGAAAAAGGGGAATGAGCCATGCGATTCTTGATCCCTTTGGCTGTCCTGAGTTTTATCCTCAGTCTTATCCTTGCCTCTTCTGCCTCCCGTTCGACGGAAGCGCCTACCGGTTTTGACAACAAAAGCAACGGCGTTGCTGACGATACGACTCATCAGGCCGATCAAACGAAATTCGACGAAGTCGAGCAGCTGAGCGATGGCCTCGGGCCGCTCTATAACGCGCAGTCCTGCCGCGAATGCCACCAGAGTCCAGTTTCAGGCGCTTCCTCCCAAGTCAGCGAGTTACGCGTCGGCCATCAGGGGCCAGAGGGACACTTTCGCACTCCGGAAATCCCGATCGCTCACGGGGCCGAAGTGATCTCTGGCCGATCTCTGGTGAATGATCGCGCTATTTGTCCCAACGCTGCTTTTCCTGACAATGAAATTCAAGAGCGAGTTCCGGAAACCGAGACGATCCGTACGTTTCGCCTCTCTTTGAATCTGTTGGGAGATGGCTTCGTCGAGGCAGTTGCCGATCAAAGCTTCATCGATCTCGCCCAGCAACAATGCAAGTCTTCACATCGGAAAATCTGCGGACAGATTCTCGAGGTCCCCATCGTAGAAGCTCCCGGACAAATGGGCGTAGGCAGGTTCGGTTGGAAGGACCAGCACGCGAGCCTGCTATCGTTTGCCGGAGACGCTTACCTCAATGAGATGGGCATCACAAACCGCCTTCAACCGGATGAAGTAACCAAGCTCTGCAACACTGCTACGGAGCCGAATGACACGCCGGGACCGGACGGCCTCTCCGACATTGATCACTTCGCCCGGTTTATTCGAGCCACGAAAGCGCCGGCGCGTGATTCCCAGCTCGCGAGCAGCCCGGTTGCAAAGAAGGGCGAAGGCCTATTTGACAAGATCGGTTGTGCGGCTTGTCACGTTGAAACATTGACCACTGCGGCCGCAGGAACCAAGATCAACGGCGGAACGTTTACGATTCCAGCCGCGCTCGGCTCAATCACATTTCATCCGTACGCAGATTTCCTGATGCACGACGTCGGTACCGGCGACGGAATCCTGCAGGCGACCCGGGAGCACTATGGGCACAAAGTCTTCCAGATGATGGAGGGATATCTTTCGAAACAGGATTTCGAGAGCAGTCGGAACAAAATACGCACCGCTCCTTTGTGGGGAGTCCGCTTGCGTCCGCGATTGATGCACGATGGCGCCTCTCTAACGCTTCGCGATGCGATCCAGCGGCACCACGGCGAGGCAAGCCATGTAAGTCAGCAATTCGACAAACTGAAGAGGCAGGACCAGGAAGCCATCATCGAGTTCTTGAAGTCTCTGTAAACTCCCCTGGGGCTGCGGCTACATTCGCGTTCGAGGATCACACACCGGCGGAGCTATTCCCGAACGGATTCGGGTCTCATTGAAGAGTGTGACGCTATCGAACGGATATGTCTGGAAACCTTCTCAACGCCAATCCTGTAGAGTATTGAGGATTAAGCCGGAAAAAAATAGATAAGCAACATCGATTTTTTTCCCGACGCATTTCGAGGTTTTACAGATGTACGCATTCGCCTATGATCTCCGTTTCGCATTTCGCCAATTGCGAAAAGCTCCTAGCTTCTGTTTCGCAGTCGTATTAATACTGGCCCTTGGGATTGGAGCAACCACTGCTGTCTTCTCTCTGGTCGAAGGCATTCTGTTGCGACCGCTGCCGTTCAGCAACCCGGGCCGCCTTGTCCTTTTGGGAGATCACATCGGCGGCGGACCGAATACTCCTGTTACTGCGCGTGAAATAGGGACCTATTCAACTGCAACCAGCGCCTTCTCCTCAATGGGCGGCTACATCAGCGCGGGCTACGAACTTTCAGGCAAGGCAACGCCGGAAAGCGTGCAGGCCGCACGGTTTACTGCTGGAGTCTTTCCTACGTTAGGCGTTAGACCTATTCTGGGCCGCGTCTTCACGCAACAGGAAGAAGATGCTCACCAGCCGGTCACGGTCATCAGTTATGCGCTGTGGGTGAACCGGTATCAACGCGATCCTCATGTACTGGGCAGCACCATTGTTCTTGATCGCAAGCCATACACAATCATCGGCGTTATGCCGCGCGGGTTCGAGTTTCCCTTGCAGCCCGGTCGCCTTGACCAGGCGGAGCTCTGGGTGCCGATGAGCTTGACAGCACATGAGCTTTCCGACGAGACGGCAGGGTTCTGGGGTTATCACATGGTTGCAAGGCTTAAAGATGGCGTCTCGCTTTCGCAGGGCGCGCAAGATGCCGATCGCGTATCGAAACAGATCATGCTCGCCTTCCCGCCGTCGATGTCGGCGTTGCGCATTCAGGGCGATGTCAGGCCTTTGCGCGAATCACTGGTTGCAGACACCCTACCTTTACTGCGCACTTTGCTTTTCGCGGTCTCTATCATTCTGCTCATTGCTTGCATCAATGTCGCAGGATTGTTATTGGTTCGAGCTATCCGCGGACGCCGCCAGTTTGCCGTCAAGCTCGCGTTGGGAGCGCGGTCTGGAACCATCATCCGAGCGTCTGTTCTGGAAGGCCTTTTGCTCAGCGTGACGGGTGGTTTGCTGGGTCTGGCCTTTGCTGCAATTCTGATTCGCACTTCCCTGCGCCTTCTCCCTCAGACTATGCCGCGTGTCGACTCGATTTCTCTCGATACAGGAGTCGCTAGCTTTGCCATCGTTATTTCCATAATTACCGGCGCGCTCTGCAGTCTTGCGCCCGCATTCGCGGCCTTACAGACCAATTTGACGGAGAGCCTCAAGGAGGCCGCGGGGACCGCAGGTGCTACTAGCCATGCATGGTTACGCTCCGCTCTGGTCGTCGCCGAGATTTCTATTGCGTTGGTGCTGCTCACAATAGCCGGCGCATTCGTGCGGAGCTTCCAGAAGATGCATTCCGTCGATCCCGGCTTCCGTCCAGAGCAGGTCCTCGTGGCGAACTATCGGTTGCCATTGAACCAATATCCGACTCGTGCTTCCGCCAACTCCTTTCGTCGTGCGGTCCTTGATCAGCTTCCCCACCAGCCAGGTGTGGTCGCCGCGAGCTTCACAAGCGTTCTTCCAGCTTCGGGGTTTTTCGCAGGTTCCGCTTATACGATCGAGGGAGAGCCAATAGACAAATGGAAGCTGAAGTTCTCGATGTTCACAATTACCGATGGCGACTATTTTCGCACGATGGGAATCCCGCTGATGGAAGGCCGATACTTCAGTGAGAACGATAATGCGAATGCCCCTTTAGTGACTGTGGTCAACCAATCAATGGCGAGGCATTGCTGGCCTGGTCAGCAGGCTATAGGCAAGCGCATGCATGCCGGAAATCCCAAGAAGGGACTGCCATGGATGACGGTCATCGGGATAGTTGGTGACACTAAACCTGGATCTCGCGACGAACCTACTCAGGACCAGTGGTATCTACCGGAGGAACAGTCCGCCAGCCTAGGTATTTCTGACCCCTCGGGAAAGCTCTCTTCGCCGGAAGGCGGATACATTGCTGTTCGCTCCGCATTGGCGCCCGAGCAGATGATTCAAACGCTGCGCTCCACGATTGCCCAAATTGATCCTCTGCTGGGGTTACAGCAAATCCGGCCTATGACGGAAGAGATCGTGAACATCGAAGCGCCGCGCCGTTTTAACACCGACCTTATCAGCACGTTCGCCCTAGGCTCGCTCCTGCTTGCAATGGTTGGTATATACGCGGTGGTAGCTTTCTCCGTTTCGCTTCGTACCCAGGAAATCGCCATCCGCATGGCGCTCGGCTGTCAGCGCGGCGGCATCGTTCACGTAGTGCTCACTTCGGTCGCAAAATTAGCTCTCGTCGGGTGCGCACTGGGTGTCCTGGGTGGGTTGGCCGCGTCGCAGTTGATTCGTTCATTTCTCTTCCAGGTCAGCCCGACCGACCCGTTCATCTATACATCAGCGGCCCTAATCATGCTTCTGATGTCACTACTTGCGGGCGTGCTCCCCGCAAGCCGCGCGGCTTCCGCGGACCCTATCGAGGGTCTGCGAACGAATTAGGTAATCGTCTAGCCTTTGCTGTTACAACGACCAACGTCCTGGGTTTCGGAAGAGGAACAGTCAGACCATGCTGAAAGCTTTGGTCTTCGCGCTGGCCATTTCACTCACAATTCGAAGTTCTGAGTGATAACGCCTGATTTCGGCAGTTATGACGACGGGCGAGAGTCGCCTTGCTGCGCGTTCCTTACCTCCTCTCCTTCAATCGCAAATATCTGTAGAACTCAGCCTTTCTTGAACCGGTGCACGTTTCATTACCTGGGTAACCGAACGCTTTCCATAATCATCATTTTCTGCCCGTTTAGGGGGCAAACTTGAATGAGCTCTCACCCTAAGTGCTCCATCTTGTGTGAATGCATGCGAAAGATGTGCATTATGAACGTCGGACTCTTGATCGGCATCGGCATTTTCTGTCCTCTTTCTTTCGGGCAGACGACGCCTCCGGCATGGCAGGAAGAAATTCGCAGGTCTGTCGAAAAGCAGGACTGGGATGCAGCGATGCGTATTGCAGATGAGCAGGTGGCGCTCTCGCCTGAGGATATGGATGTGCGATCGTGGCGCGCGCGGGTCCTTACCTGGTCGGGCAAGCTTGACCAGGCTGAGCACGAATACCTGCAGATCATCGCCGTGGTTCCCAATGATCCAGATGACTGGATGGGTTTAGCCGCCGTGTATTCGCGTGAGAATCGAACGCAAGACGCGCTGCAGGCGTTAGACCGCGCAGTCCAACTAGATTCGAAGCGCGCAGATTTGCACCTGGCTAGGGGCCGAGCTTTGCGTGCAGTTAATGAGCGCGCGCAAGCGAAAGCAGAGTTTGAGGAGGCCCTCGTCTTGGACCCTCGTGATCAGGAAGCCCGAAGCGGTATTGCCTCTCTGCGGTCAGAAAGCAGGCACCAGTTATTGCTGGAAACAAATACGGACCTGTTCAGCTTCGCGGGTGCGAACCAGGAGCAAGGGGCCACCTTGATCTCGCGGTGGACCAACTATTGGGAAACCGTTTTCGGAGGAAGTTTCTATCGTTGGGCGGGAGTCGATGCGCAAAAACTGAACGCAAGCGTCACCGGCAAGTTGCCTAGATGGGGATCTCTGACGTTGGGGGGCGCCGTCGCCCACGATAGCGGAGTGATTCCGGAAAACGAAGCTTTTTTCGGGTACGACCATGGATGGAGATTTGGACACGCAGGCATTTGGCGCGGTCTAGAAGCAAATTATGAACAGCACTGGTATTGGTACTCCACCGCCCGGATTCTGACTCTGAATCAAACAGTAATTGCTTATTTTCCCCGAGACTGGACTTGGTCGCTGAGGGTTACAGGGGCGCGCAGCCAATTCCCCGGAACCGGAGCAGAATGGCGTCCGGCCGGACTCAGCAAGATTGGTTTCCCGATTAAGCGCTTCGAAACCCGGCAACTCAGCGGCAACATTTTCTTCGCCACCGGAACAGAAAACTATTCTCAAGTGGACCAGATCGGGCGCTTTTCTTCACATACCTATGGTGGAGGCATGCGCTTCCAGCTTGCAGCGGCACAGGATGTAAACGGTTTTGCCGGATATCAGCAGCGAAATGACGGCCGGAGCGAAATGAGTTTCGGATTTGCATATGGCATTCGATTTTGAAAAATTTCAGAGGTTTGGTCCTGCAGCCTTCGTGCTTAAGGCCATTCTCGCGGCGGTCGCTGCCGACATAATCCTATTGGGGTGCATTCTGCTGCGCCGGGGTTATCGCCGCTGGTATTTTGCCCGACGAGACGCACGGGTCATCGAAATTCGCCAACAATGGGATGCGCTGATTCGTGGAGAGATTCCCTTTGAGGCCTGGCGCAATAACCGGCGTGACTGTCAGATCGTGGAGAGTATGGCGCTGGACGCCTTCGAACTCGCGGGCAGTGCGGAATCAGCTCAGATCTTGAAGTTTCTGCGGACCAGCGGCCTGATCGCGAAATGCACTTTTGAAGCCAGGCGGCATCAGGGATGGCGGCGCCGTGAGGCGTTGATCGCGCTAGGCCGGACCCGAGCGCCAGAAGCCATTCCGCCCCTGACCGAAGCTCTACGTGATCGCGACGCGGAAACCCGCTTGGCTGCACTACGTGGTTTGGAGCGAATGGCATGCCCCGAAGCTGCGAGGGAGATTCTCAACTGGATCTCGGAATCGGGGCTCACCGTTCCCGCTCTTCCGGTGCAAAGCGCATTGATTCAGTGCTGTGCAGAACGTCCGCAGATCTTAATTTCTCATTTGCAGCACACCGAGGGACCGGTTCGGGAGGTGTTAGCACGGGTGTTGGGCGAAGTTGCGACGCCGGCGCTTCAAACGAGTCTACTGCAGTTCGTGGATGACGAACTGCCAGAACTTCGGGCCGCCGCTGCACGGGCCCTATCGCAGTCTCAGCCCCAGATCGCCATCGCGTCTCTGACCGAACTCTCGCAAGATCCCATTTGGTTCGTCAGGCTGCGTGCGATTGTGAGTCTGGGAGAGCTCCGCAATCCGTCCGCTGTTTCGATCCTGTTGCGCGGGCTTACCGATTCAAAGCGGCTGGTTCGAGTGCGCGCTGCCGAGGCGCTTTTGAAAATTGGCTCGGACCACGCAGCCATGTTCGAGGAAGTATCAGCACTGAACGACCGCTATGGACTCGATGCATTCCTTACTGCAATTGATAATGCCGGGTTAGTCGGAACCATCCAGCAAGAGCTCTCGCAGCTTCCGCCGAGCGCCAGGAAGGACACGCTGCTTGAAATTCTGACTGCGAAGTCACTTCCGACGGCAATCTTAATGCCTGAGTTGGCGGCATCCGCCAAAGCAGCCTCGGCATTATGAGACTCTTTCTAGAGTTTTCCAACCTGGCACTCTTCTACTATTACCTGTGCTGCAACACCGCATACCTAATCATGCTGATGGCTGCCTTGCACACCAGCATTAAACATCAGTACCGAATTAAAGGGCTTGAAACTAGTTGGATCAAGCTTTCGCCTTTGACTCCTCCGATTACGATTCTGATGCCGGCACGCAACGAAGAGAAGTCCATTTCGATTGCGGTCAAGAATCTGCTCACGCTGGATTATTCGGAACTCGAATTGATCGTCATTAACGACGGCTCGTCGGACAGGACTCTTGAACTGCTACGGCAGGAATTCCGCCTCCGCCCCGTGAAGGCAGTGTATGTTGCGGAAGCTTTGAGCGCGCCAGTGCGGCAACTTTATCGAAGCGACGTGGTACCGAATCTCCTTGTCATTGACAAGGATTCCGGCGGCAGCAAGGCAGATGCCGTCAATGCCGGTCTGAACGCGGCAACATCGCCCTATATTTGCGTAATTGATGCAGACTCAGTTCTGGAACGCGACGCTCTTTTGCGAATCATGGCGCCCGTATTAGCTGATCCGGGCCGCGTAATCGCTGTCGGTGGGATCGTTCGTGTTTTAAACGGGTCAGAGCTCGAAGGTGGACGAATGCGACGCGTCCGCCTGCCCAGAAAGAGCATTGAAGTCTTACAGGTAATTGAATACCTGCGCGCCTTCCTGATTGGACGAGAAGCGTGGGCGGGTAAAAATATGCTCCTCATTATTTCCGGTGCTTTCGGAGTTTTCAGGACCGACTTGGTGCGAGCCATCGGAGGCTACCGTTCTCATGCTATCGGTGAAGACATAGATCTGGTTACCCGTTTGCATCGCTACATGCGCGACAAAGGAGAAAAGTACGAGATTCGTTTTGTTCCGGATCCGGTGTGCTGGACTGAGGCTCCGTCTGATCTGGTATCACTTCGCTCACAGAGATCGCGATGGCAGAAAGGTTTGCTGGATGTGCTCTGGCCACAAAGAGACATGCTATTCCGACCACGCTATGGACGCATCGGATGCTTCGCCCTACCATATCTTTGGATTTTTGAGTTATTCGCCCCCATCATTGAAGTGGCCGGAATACTCACCATCATATTGGCGGCTTGCGCCGGCATGCTGAGTCACGAATTTTTTCTCCAGTTCCTGCTTTTTGGTTATGCGTTCGCAACTGTGATCTCGATCGGTTCTGTGCTTTTGGAAGAGCTGACTTACAAACGGTACAACGATTGGCAGGACGTAATCCGGCTGGTCAGCTATTGTTTTCTTGAACACTTCCCTTATCGTCAGTTACAGATGTTATGGCGCCTGCAAGGTATGTGGCAGTACTTGCGCGGCGATATCGCCTGGGGAGTGCTGCAACGTGGCGGGCTTCAGGCAGCCGTGGCGCAGCAGGAGTAGGTTAGTCCTAATGAAGGTGCTTCGGACGCTTCCTCCGATGGTGACGTTCCTCGTGTGTTCGGAAGGAATGTACCTGCGCGTGTACTTCTCATCTGCATAAGTTGCACTCATTATGATGGTGATTACTGCTGCTATTGGCCAGCCGCCTACAAATTCGGCTAGTAAGAAGTAGAGGCCTGCTGTGAACCACAACCTCGCAATTGAGAGGCGCCACTCGCTCCGCCACAAGGTCAATACGCCTGCGTTCGCCAGTTTTGATGGTGTGACTGGTGGCATGATCCTCGACCTGAGCGAGGAAGGCATGGCCATGCAAACCATGGCCCCACTCGAAGAACACAGTCGCGTGCCGCTGCAGATTTCATTGGGCGAACCTGCGGTGTACCTGGAAACAACTGGATACGTTGCGTGGGCCGACGCGCTGGGGCGGGCGGGCGTGCGCTTCACCGATCTTCCCGAGGAGGCCCGGGGCCGGCTGCGGGAGTGGCTTACTCAACATGCTTCTGAGCCGAGCTGGAAGGCTCCGCGGTGGGTGGTGCGGGACCAGTCGTCTTACTCTTCTTCTGTGCGCGGGACCAGTTTGGCGAAGAACCGCCCGAGCATGGCCTTGAGTTTGGAAGCGCAACCGGAGAATGGCCACAACGGAAATCATTCTTCTTCCACCTCGGTCCAGTATGAATTCAAGTCACTGGGCGGCGATTTGAATGTCGCGCTGACCCTAATCGTAAGCCGAGCTTGCTCAATTACCCGCGGAACTGGAGCCGCAGTCGCGCTGGCAACGCAGAATGGCATGACCTGCCGCGCGGTGACGGGAAATATGGTCCCGGCGATCGGGTCGGAAGTCGACGTCAGTAAGGGTTTCAGCGGCGAGTGCATCAGGCTGGGGAAGCCGATGCGCTGCGACGATGCGGAATTCGATCCGCGAGTCGATCCCCGAGCTTGCCGCCAGCTCGGCATTCGCTCGATCCTTGCCGCGCCGGTGCTTTACGAGCGCGACATTGTGGGCCTGCTCGAGGTCTTCTCCACTCAGCCCTGCGCCTTCGACCAAGGCGACGTCGCCGTGGTCGAGCGCCTGGCACAAACCGTGGTGCTCACGCTGAGTAGGGCGGAAGTGCTGCAACGGCAGTAGGATTCGTATTTGTCGGACAGGCCTGCCCTGAGCGAAGTCAGAGAGAGTGTCCGACCCGCGCTCTCCCTGTTTCAAAAAGAGAAAAGCAGGTTCCTCGACTGCGCAGGATCATTCGAGACGCGAATGATCTGCTCCGCTCGGAATGACAATTATTTTGGGGCGATGGTCGGCACGACTAAAGTCGTGCCCTTCCCGAGTTCGGCAGAATTTTACCGGAAGCTGGCGCTTTTGAAGGTTTGGCGGAAGTCGGCGCCTTCCATTTTCACGATGCGGCACATTTCGTGAAGCCGCGAGCGCATGCGCTCTCCGATGCGGTCGCCGAGAGTCTCTCCGCGCGCGGCCCGTTGCGCACGGGCAAAGTCTGAAGAGCCGTTCGTCTCCCGCGCGGATTCGTCAGGATAGTTAGTGGTGATAATGGTGGTGCGGTTGTCGTTGTAGCGCGTGTTCAGGATGAGGCTGACTGTGTCCCAGACCCATTCCGTCGGCTTGACGGCGCCGAGTTCATCGAGCACCAAAACTTCGGTATCGAAAACTGGACGAAGAACGTCCAACTCCGTCGCCTTGACCGACTCGTTGTACGAATTCTGAATCTGCTTGAGCAGTTCCCGGTAGTCGTAAAACAGGCACGGAATTCCTTTGCTGACAATCAGCTCTTTGATAATGCCGACGGCAAGATGGGTCTTGCCCACGCCGATGCTGCCGATTATCAGAAGGCCGGTACTGTCGAGCGGATACTCTTCAACAAACTTACATGCCGCCATGCGCGGCGCGGCCAGGTTACGATGCGGGCCCTCAAACTCGAAGTTCGAGAGTTCGCAATGCTCATAGCGTTTAGGAATGCGGGCCGAGGCAATGAGAGAATCGGCGCGCGATTTAAGGCGGCAATCGCAGCGTACAACCCGGCGATCAGAATCCGAAGACTTCCACCCACTTCCACCACAAACGGGACAAACTTCCGCGGCAACCTTCATGAACAGTCTCTAAAAAGGGTCTCTACTTTGAATGTGCACTGCGCGAACTGGTTTGCGCAAGTACACAGAGGTGGAAGGCCTGTGCACATCCTGTGGAGTTATGGAAAGGTTGTGGAGAACCGGGAAGATCGCGGACAGTTGCCACGGAATTTTTATTTTGCGCGAGCCGGCTTTTCTTTATTTTTGTTTTTATTTTTTCCGTCAGGTCGTTGCTTCACGATGTCGCGCACCACTTGCAGGAATGATTGGGCCTGCGCGCGCAAAGGACGATGGCGAGGATGAATGATGTCGAGGCTGCGGTGCAAGGGCTCGGCGTCCACGAGTTTGATGGTACATAGCTCACCGCGACGAATCTCCGGCGCTACCGCCATTAGCGGAAGGAATGACATCCCGAGACCACGTTCGACCATGCGCTTGGCGGTTTCGATGGTATCGACTTCCAGGGCGACGTTGGGGACAAGGCCAGCATGGCGGAAAAGACCGCGCGTCAGAGTCCAGTCGCTCGATCCGCGCTCGTAAAAGATCAACGGCCAGCCCGCGGCTTCGCCGAGGCGGGCGCGTCCCGACTTGTTGGGAACTTGATCTGGATTGGACACCAGGAGGAGTGGATCATCACGCAGGGAGATGGTTTCAACTTCGGGGTGCTGGAGCGAGCGCGCAAGACCGATTTCGGCTTCCTCGCCCAGCACCATCTCCAAAACTTCTTTCGAGTGTCCGGGCCGGATGCTGATGGCGACAGTGGGAAATGCCTGCTGGAATTTCTTGAGCACGTCTGGCAGAAAATAAACGGAAATGGACAGGCCGGCGGCGATCTGCAAAGGGACGTCACTGCTGGGATCGAGCTGGTGCACCGCCTGGCGGGCGATGGACGCGGTCTTAAGCAACTGCTCGGCGTAGGGGCGAAGTACCCGGCCCGCGCTCGAAAGAGTCAGGGTATTCCGGGAACGCACAAAAAGCGGCACACCCAGCGATTGTTCAAGTGCTTTAATGCGCGAGCTCACCGCAGGCTGGGAGACGCGCAAGGCTTCCGCGGCACGATGAAAGCCTCCAAAGCTGGCGACGGCAAGGAAGGTTTCGATTTGAGCGATTTCCATAGTTCAACCGACTTCGCCGCCGAGTGTGGAGCGACGGGCGTCCTCGCCCGTCGAAAAAACATCCATCGGCCAACGCCGAAACAAATGACAAGCTCGTGGTAGACGGGCGAGGACGCCCGTCTCTCCAAATGCTCCCCGGCTTCGGTACTCGGCCGGCTTAGATTCCCAAGCAAATATAGCCGTTTTGATCTAAGGCTGACAACATATTCTTATCAGGTAAAGCCTGTACGATAACTTTTTGTTATCAGCCTAATCCAAAGGTTCCGTTTGACCGGACCGCCGGGCGACCAAACAATAGGCCTGGTGCGGCGTTTCGGCTGTTTTGGCGCACAGCAGAGTTTGCAGGCGGGATGACCTGAGGAGAGGCTGATGGCCACAAGTTCGAGCGTAGGAGCGGGGATTAGCGGATTCCGAGTCAATACCGTCCCGGCGGATTTTAGCCCGGAGCGCGATCTGCCAGAAGGTTTCTTGGAATTTCTCAAACCGCTGCACCAAAAATTCGCCGCTCGGCGCGACGAACTGGTCGATGACCGCCGAATCGTATTGGCGGATTCGCATGCCGGGAACAAGCCGGTACACCGCTATCCAGGCCCGGCTGTGCGCAATGGCTGGCGGATCGAGCTTCCGGAGTGGTGCCAGGATCAGCGAAATCAGATGACCGGGCCGGCGGATGACGCCGAGCTAGTAGTGAAAATGCTGAACTCCGGCGCACCCGGCGTGATGCTGGACCTAGAGGACTCCACGGTAAACGAATGGGAGCACCAGCGACTTGGCGTGGAAAATATTCTGGCGGCGCTTCGCGGCACGCTGACTTACGCCGACAAGAAACGTGACCGCGTTGCCGGTATTCAGCCAAGCGCAACCGTGATCTGGATCCGGCCGCGCGGACTACACATTCAGCAAGCGGGGATTTTTGCAGAGCCGACCTCGGCTTCCCTGTTCGATGTGGCGCGCATCGCCTACCGCGTGGAGCGGGGAGAACTCAAGCATCCGCTCTGTTTCTACATTCCGAAGTCGGAGTCGGCGGAAGAAGCGCTGTGGTGGCGCGATGTGTTCCAGGCGATTGCCGAAGCCCGCGGCTGGCCGCGCGATTACATCAAGTGCATGGCGCTGGTGGAGTCGCACCCGCTGGCTTTCCAGATGGAAGAGTTTCTCTACAACCTGCGCGATCACATCCTGGGGCTGAACCTCGGTCGCTGGGACTACATGGCGAGTCTGATTGATTTCAATCTCACCGATCCTGATTGGGTCTTCCCTGACCGCAACACCATTCCGCATGACGTGCCTTTTTTCCAAAACTTGCGGGAGCTGATGCCGGAGATATGCCACAAGCGCGGGATGCTGGCGATCGGCGGAATGACGGCACTTTATCCCAGCCGGACGGACACGGAACTGAATACGCGCGCGCTCGATTCTTTGAAAAAAGACAAGAAGAACGAAGCCGTTTGCGGCATGGATGGCGCGTGGACGGGCCACCCGGACCAGAACCAAATTGCGATTGATCAGTTTCCTTATCCCAATCAGTTGAACGTGCGGGCCCCGCAGAGCGAGCGTTATCCGAATTTGCGGCCGTCGCTGAATAGCATTGGGAAAAAGACCGTGGCCGGCACGAGGGCGGCAGTGCGGACGATCATTCGTTATCGCAACGGCGTTCTGAATGGAAAAGGCGCCAGCCTGCTGGACGGTTACATGGAAGATCTGGCGACGGACCGCATCTACCGGCTGATGATCGCGCAACGCATGCGGCACGGCGGAGTGTCGGATGAAGCGGGAGAAGTGGTGCCGCACACGCCTGAGTTTGTGAATCAGCTTTTCGACGAGGAACTTGAGAAGTTGTTGTCTGCTTCCGATCGGAAAGACGAAGGCAACAACGAAACGCTTCGCGAAGCGCGGCGAATTGCCGAAGCCATGGTGATGAACGAGGAGTTCAATCCGATTTAGCGGAACCAAAAAGCGGGAACCACAGAGGACACAGAGGTACACAGAGAATTCGCACAGAGCATTACAGATACTAGGACCGTTAAAGAGAGCCCATTATGAGCAGCAACGGCAAAACCACAAATCGAAACGGAAAAATGAATTGGGAGTCTGATCCGCGCTGGACAGGCATTACGCGTCCTTACACCCCGGCGGACGTGGAGAGCCTGCGAGGGTCGATGAGGATTGAGCACACGCTCGCCCGGCACGGCGCGGAAACCCTGTGGCAACTGCTGCAAACGGAGCCTTATGTGGCGGCGCTGGGCGCGCTGACTGGGAACCAGGCAATTCAGCAGGTGCGCGCGGGGCTGAAGGCGATTTACGTAAGTGGATGGCAAGTCGCGGCCGACGCGAACAACGCCGGAGAAATGTATCCCGACCAGAGCTTGTATCCGAGCGACAGCGTTCCTGGATTGGTGCGGAAGATCAATCGCGCTCTGCAAAGAGCAGATCAGGTCTATCACAGCGAAGGGAAAAATGGCGTGAACTGGTTTGCGCCACTTGTTGCCGACGCTGAAGCAGGGTTTGGCGGAAACCTGAACGCGTTCGAGCTGATGAAATCCATGATCGAGGCGGGCGCGGCGTGCGTTCATTTTGAAGACCAGCTTTCTTCTGCGAAAAAATGCGGCCATCTCGGCGGCAAGGTCCTGGTCCCAACGTCAGAGGCGATCCAGAAGCTGGTGGCCGCGCGGCTGGCGGCGGACGTCATGGACGTTCCCACGCTGGTGCTCGCCCGCACCGACGCGAACAGCGCGCACCTGCTGACCAGCGACATTGATCCTCGTGATCGGGCCTTCCTCACCGGGGAGAGGACGAGCGAAGGCTTTTATTGCATTCGCGGCGGGCTGGATTCCGCCATCGCACGGGCGATTGCCTACGCGCCCTATGCTGACCTGATCTGGTGCGAAACTTCGGAGCCGAATCTCGAAGAAGCGCGCCGGTTCGCTGACGCCGTACACGAGAAATTTCCTACAAAGATGCTGGCGTACAACTGCTCGCCGTCGTTCAACTGGAAGAAGAAACTCGACGAGGCAACGATTGCGCGTTTCCAAAAAGAGCTGGCGGGAATGGGTTACAAGTTTCAATTCGTGACCCTGGCGGGATTCCATTCCTTGAACCTGAGCATGTTCGACCTGGCCCAGGGTTACAAAGAGACTGGGATGCAGGCCTATTCGCAATTGCAGCAAAGAGAGTTTTCATGCGAGCCGATGGGATATGAAGGCGCCAAGCACCAGCGGTTCGTGGGCACGGGATACTTCGATCTCGTCGCCAAAGTCGTGGCCGGCGGAGTTTCTTCCACCACCGCGCTCGAAGGTTCCACAGAGGCCGAGCAGTTCTTTCCGATGCCGGCCATCGAAATGCCCCGCGAGGAGATCCTTCTTCCCTCGGGGGATTGAAGGATTCCGAATCCGCGAGATTGCCCGGCAATGAGTGCAATCTAGATGTTTACGCCAGCTATCTCTTCATCGCTCGCGTTCCTAGGGTGTCGAGCAGGGACAAGAAAACACTTTTCCTCACCCATCGGCAGCCGAACGGAGGGTCATTGCTTTCCGGGGGAAAAGCTCGTATGGATTTTGGCAGCTTAATGTAATCTGTACACACCCTCACGCCATAATCGCATTTCTGGGCTATTTCCTTGCCATCAAAAACGCATTCGTAGGAAGTCTCCATGTTGCTGTAACCTTCATCGAATACTTTGGCGTAGCGGACTGTCCCGTACCTCGTACCGGAAGCCGCTTTCGGACTGACTACATCTGGCGTGTCGAGCAGAAAAACAACGTACTCCCATCCGAGTCTTTCGCCCACACACGGCCCAAAATAGATAGCTTTTCCGGCCGATGTGCCTTTGAAGGCCTTAAGTACTTCTGCCTTACATACAGCATCGCTATAGTTCTCGGTATCGCCGGAAACGATCTTTACACTGGCGACAGTGTTGGCGCGTTTGAACAGAGCCGCTAATTCGTACACGCCCGGCTCCGTGATGGTGACTCCTCGTGCTGTAATTTGGGCTTTAGAGCGTTGGGCTGAAATCAAATGAGCAGACAATCCCACGAGAGTAACCATTAAGCACCATCGCACTAGCGTACCCATTGCTGATTCCTCCCTAATTCCTGCCCAAATGGCAGTTGATGTTAACAGGTGATTACACCCGCAACCTCGGGGATTTGTCGAGCTAAAGCTCGCTTCGCTTGGCGTCAACGCTAACGCGGCCATAAATGTCCGCTCTTCCACGATGCCCCCAGCTGCGGACGCGCCCGCGCAATGGCCGCTCTTCCACTATCGGACGAAGCCGAAGGTTTCCAAAACGCCAGCCGACGCCGGGTTTGTACCTAGGGGGTGACCAAATCCGGCATCTGGCGCGGATTTCCACAGTTGACAACCTCGAAAACGAGGAGCTAAATAGCTTCCGGTGAGTTTCCACGCTCAGAGAATGACAGAGCGTTCGGCCGACGCTGAAATCGCTGAGAAAAAGGAAACCCTCCCCAGGAGCTAAAATGAATAAAGCTGATCTCATCGATCGGATCGCATCGGGCTGCGGCGTAAGCAAGACCCAAGCCGCCACCGCAATTGACACAACCGTAGACAGCATTACCAGTGCCCTGAAAAAAGGGGACCGCGTTGCCCTGATAGGGTTTGGAACTTTCTCGGTTTCGCAGCGGAAGGCGCGCAATGGCCGCAATCCGCAGACCGGGGCTACACTCAAGATCGCTGCCCGCCGCGTGGCAAAATTCACGGCAGGCGCGGAGCTGAAAAAGGCCGTCAACCGCGGCAAGTAAGCTCAGGTTGATCTAGAAACGGCAGGGGGTCGGCCCTGCCGTTTTTGTGTTTTGGGGACGCCAGAGATCGAATTATGCGTATGAGTGAAAACGCCTGTTAGCGACACAGTGGGATCAGGCGAATATTTCAGTGAACGGCATAGACTCTTATAATTCCGTTCGACATAATGGCGACTTTATCGCCGTTGGGGGAGATTGCGTATTTCTGCACGAGACGCTTTGGGAACCACGGTGAAACGCCCTCGACTTTGACTCGAAAGACTTCTGTCAAATCGGCGAGACGATACACGACGAATCGGTCAGGCGATGGGAATGGGTACATATCCAACGTATCATTCCTGATTCCCCGCAGTCGTTCCTCCGGTACTCCGAAGTATTTGCCACTGCGGGATGTGACAATATTTCCCCAGCAGTGTCGCGGCGGCAGCTTTATCGTCGATAATATTTCTCCCGCGATCGTAAGGATTGAGAGAGATTGAGCGCAAAACAGCGGATTCTCCGCGATGAGGTTCTCGTTCAGAAAGACATAACCAACTTTGCGGGCCGTCTTCGCGCTGTCTAAATGAAATGTTGTAGGGAGCGGATGCCACGGTTGGTCCAAGGTTCTGACAAGAACCTCCGAGTTTGTGTCACTGCGAGCGAGAAGAGACGTTTCGCCAACGAAATAGTTCCCGCAGCGAACGATCAAAGGCACATTGTCAAGAAGCTGAAAGGTATCAGCATTAAGCAACTGGCCAAAAGAACGATCCTGCGAGGCTGGACATACCAGCACGGTCGCTCCGTTCGGTGAGACTTCCAGTCCGAAAACCGTTGAGGTCGAGAACTCCTTTTCATGAATTGGCTTCAATTCTGGCGAGAATGAACGAAGAGTTTTCCCAGTTCGCACGAGCAAGTTTCCACTCGGCGTTATGTCTACTTTCAACGGTCTAGAGGATGTTTCCCACTCTGACTTGGATCGTGTCTTCCCGGTCTTCGCGTCGATGTAAGTGGCATTCAAGATGGCGGATTCTGCGGCACTCGGAGACGTCCTGGGGTGCGAAACAAACCAGGCAGCGACCAGTGTGTCGGAATCGACAAAGCCCAACGTAAGCGGGGACTCGTAGAGATTCGATTGCTGTGCCAGCCCGGCGGGTGCCAAGTTGAGTTCCCACAGCGGATGATCTGGATCTGGATTGGCCGGTGACGCCTTGGATTGCGCGTGGATGGGTATTGTAATGCTGAAGATCAACGCTGTGGTAGCGATCCCGCGCCAGAAGTTCCGCCTCATTCCAATTCGTATAAACGAAGTAGCGAGTACGTGCAATTCTCTTTATATCAATTGCACATCATTTCTTAAGTGCCGCCGGATCTGCAATGTAGCGGCTGTGCTCACCTGACCTGGGCATATGACTATTGATAAATCGGCATTTCACTCACAGCTTCGCCGGTGAAACCTAAACGGTTAGGTTTAAGGTTTGTACAACTTGATTTGGGACGAAAGCGCCCTTCTGATTAATTCTTCAGGATAGTTCCTGCGTGGCTCCGTCATAGAGCGCTTCGATTTCTTTCTGCACTTTTGCCGACAGGCTCTCCAAATTGCGCAGCGTCAACCCGCTAGTTGGAATTGGATTGCCAACACGCATTTCTACCGGACGGCACTTGATGTGGAAAGTATCCATCGGCAAGAGTTCATAGGTACCGACCAGCGCGATGGGGACGATATCGACGCCGGCCTTTATGGCCATGAAAAATGCACCGTCAAGAAAGGGCTGAATGCGGCCATCGGCGGTGCGGCCGCCTTCGGGAAAAATAACCAGCGGCATGCCGTTCTTGAGTGTGCGCACCACGGACTTGATCTGGCCAACGGAGCGCGCGGGATTTTGCTGGTCCACGCAGACCTGCCCTGACCGCTTCAGGTGCCAGCCAATCACCGGATATGAGAGCAATTCTTTCTTGTGCACAATGCGGAACTGAAAAGGCAGAGACGCGTAAAGGACAGGAATATCGAGCGCCGAAGCGTGGTTCACGGCATAGACATGGGTCCGCGAGGTGTCGATCTTTTCCAGGCCGAAAATGCTTACGGGAGAAAAAATCGTTTTCATAATCAGTTTTGACCAGGCGCGGGCAAATCCGTGCAGGATGCGTCCGTCTTTATCGAAAAATCCAAATGGTATGGAGGTGAGCCCGAAGATAACCGTGTACAACCAGATCAGAGGATCGAAGATGAAATAGGAACGCAGCCGGCTGAGCAGGCCGTACTTTTGACCTCTCGGGAATCGTTTATCGTCGCGCTCCGTTTCCGGCATTTGCAAGGTTTCAGTTTCACTGCTTAGCGGGCGAGGGCGCCCGCTCCACACCGTCTTATCTTCCACAGTCTTATCTTCCATCGGCCGGGACTCCCAGTGTGCGCATGGCTTCACCTACAACGTAGATCGATCCGGTTACTACGATAATGCCATCTCCTTTTTCGGCGGCCATTTCCCGCGCACGCTTTAATGCCGAAGGGACATCGCCGGAAAGTTCGATTTCCGTCTGCATGCGGCTGGCTGCGTCCCGGATTTCTTGCGGCGTCGCCGAGCGCGGATTGTCGGCTTGGGTGGCAATGACGCATTCGGCCAAGGGGAAAAGAATCTCGCACATCTCGGCAATAGCTTTGTCGCGCATGGCGCCGAAGACGAAAATCAGCCGCCGGTCTTCGTAGCAAGCAGAAAGGGCAGAGCGCAGGGCCCAGGCTCCGGCGGGGTTGTGGGCAACGTCGAGGACGTACTCCGGTTGTGAGTCGTGAGCGGGGACAACCTGGAACCTTCCCGGCCAGCGAGTCTGCCGAATTCCCTGTTCGATTGATTCGGCGGTGATAGAGAATCCCTGCTTACTCAATTCCTCAGCGGCCGCAATCGCCAAGGCCACATTTCGCAGTTGATGGCGTCCAATTAATGGCGTCTCGACAAGAATGGGCTTACCCATAACTTCAAGCGGATAGCGGGAGAATATTCTCCCGTCGTTCCCGGCTGTAGCCACATAGCTCGGCGCGGATGGTGACACCGGCGGCACATACGGCACCGCGCTGACCGCGGTCGCATTCTGATCGAGAATGGCGTTCCCGATTACATCATTCGCGGCGGGGCTTTGCGGCAGGGTGACAACAATGCCGCCGGGGCGAATAATGCCGGCCTTCTCGCGTGCAATTTCGGCAATGGTGTTGCCAAGGAATTTTTCATGGTCAAGCGAGATATCTGTGATCACTCTTACCCGCGGCTCAACCACGTTGGTCGCGTCGAGCCGTCCGCCCATGCCAACTTCGAGGACCGCAATATCGAGCTTGCTGGTGGCGAAATGTTCGAAGGCCATCGCGGTCAACATCTCGAAGAAGCTGGGATGCCAGGGCAGTTCGCCATCCTCGATCAACCTTTCGGCGGTGCGCTCGACCATGTCGTGCACCAATGCAAATTTGTCATCGTCAATGGCTTCGCCGTTAATGACAATTCGCTCATTGATGCGCACCAGATGGGGAGACGTGTACAGTCCGGTGCGGAAGCCTGAAGCACGAAGTATCGACGCGAGAGTCGCTGCGGTCGAACCTTTGCCATTGGTGCCAGCGATTAGGACGCTCGGAAAACGCCGCTCGGGATGGTCCAGAGCGCGGAGCAGCACGCGCATGTGCGCCAAATCAAACTTGTGCGAAGGCAAGTCCGCCAGCTCGTGGCCGAGCGCGTACATGCGAGCAACAGCAGTTTGGTAAGAAGCAGGCATTAGAAACGTCGTTGGTGGTTCGTCGTTGGTCGTTGGCCAACAAAAACAGTCGTTGGCCGTTGGCAACACAAAACCGTCGTCGGCCTTTGGTCATCGGTCTTCGGCCAACACACATCGTCCCACTCACTAGGGTACCAGCTTCGACGGAATCTCTGGATTGAGGCTTGGGCTTCGCGGTAGGTCCTACCGCCGCAGTTCGGAACGTGGCTAGAAGAGCTTCCAGACGAAATGCGCGAGCACCGCAAACAGTAGAAGTACGAAAACACCTATATATATGAGGAAATTGGCCGTCAGCTTCGGGGACTCGATTTCTTTTTTGTTCATAGAGCGGTGGCAACCTCCATCCGAGGTTTGATCGACAGAACCTTCAGCTCGCCGCCGGCATCATGAAATCCAGCGCACGGGAGATGTAGGACTTCATCTCCTTGCGGTGCACGACCGCGTCGAGCATTCCGTGCTCGAGGAGGAATTCGCTGCGCTGGAATCCAGGCGGAAGCTTTTGCCGGATGGTCTGCTCGATCACGCGCGGCCCAGCGAAACCGATCAACGCACCCGGCTCGGCTATGTTGAGGTCGCCAAGCATGGCGAACGACGCGGTAACGCCACCAGTAGTCGGATCGGTGAGAACCGAAACGTAGGGCACGCGAGCTTCGTCGAGTTTAGCTAAAGCGGCGGAAATTTTTGCCAATTGCATGAGGCTCAACACGCCTTCCATCATGCGCGCGCCGCCGGACGCGGAAATAATGATGAGCGGCCGCTTGCTGGCGAGCGCATCCTCGACAGCCCGAGTGATGACTTCGCCTACCACCGATCCCATGCTGCCGCCGATGAAGCTATATTCCATAGCGCTGATGACGATGGGCCGGCCATTCAGCGTGCCGCGGCCGTTAATGACGGCGTCGGTTAGACCCGTCTCTTCCTGTGCGCGCTTGAGACGTTCGGAATAAGGCTTGAGGTCAACGAATTTCAGAGGATCGGTGGAAGCAAGATTGTCGCTGAAGGTTTCGTATTCGCCATTGTCGAACAAGTTCGCCAGGCGAGTGCGGGCATCGATGCGAAAGTGTTTTCCGCATTTCGGGCAAACATTCAAGTTCTCCTCAAGGTCCTTCTTCCAGATAATCTGCCGGCAGCCCTCACACTTCACCCACAGGCCTTCGGTGCGAATTTTCTTTTCGCCGGAAGCGTCCAACTCGCCGGATTGTCGTTTGAACCAAGCCATAGGAACAATTTAGTAATTTTGTAATTTGATAATTGTGTAATTTGGAAAACGAAATCTGCTCGTTGGCGGCAAATTGCCCAATTACAAAATTAACTGATTACAAAATCAATATTCGATCCCTCTCTGTGCGATTACGCCTTGCTCGTACGCGTGCTTTACCTGGCGCATTTCGGTGACCGTGTCGGCAAGTTCGACAATTGTCGGATGCGCGTTGCGACCAGTCAAGATAACATGCACCATCTCCGGCTTTTGCTTCAACGCCGCGACCACTTTGGCAGGATCAAGCATGCCGTAGCTGATAGCGTAACTGATTTCGTCGAGGACCACTAAATCCCACTCGCCGGATTGAATTGCCCGTTCGGCCTCCGCGAAGGCTTCTTCGACCATGCGCACGTCTTCAGGGTCGGGCTTCTCGGCGCCAACTTTCACGAAACCGCGGCCCATCTGTTTCATGATGAACTTGTCGCCGAAGGCCTTGACCGCGTCGAGCTCGCCATAGTGCCATGAGCCTTTCAGAAATTGGAGCATGAGCACTCGCATCCCGTTACCGACGGCGCGCAATGCCGTGCCCATGGCCGCAGTGGTTTTGCCCTTGCCCGGCCCGGTGTTGACAATGATTAGACCTCGGCGGACGTCGGCCATAAGCGAAGTGTTGATTGTACTGAGCGAGGATGAAATTAACCACCAACGGGGAAGGTGGGAGTGAATTCACTTAGAATTTGTAATTGAGAAATGGGGTAATTGCGTAATTGAGAATATTGAGGCTTCGGGGGATGGGTCGCGCTGGCCTGTTTTTCTAAATTACCAAATTACAAAATTGCCCGATTATTCAATTCTTCCATGAATCTCGACGACACCATTGTTGCGATTGCTACGCCTCCGGGGCAGGGAGGAATTGGCGTAGTTCGGTTTGCGGGACCGGAAGCGCGGGCGATCGCTCTGCCCATGCTGCGGCTAAAGCATGAACTTGAACCTGGGCGGGCAGTTTTCGGAGAGCTGGTCGAACCGCGTGGGTCGGACATTGCTGTCCGACAATCAGGGCAATCCAGACTCGTCCCCGAGCAAACGTCAGAACCAACACCTTGTCGGACAAGAGTGTCCGACCCACACGGTTCGAGGATTGACGAAGTGGTGGTAACTTTTTTCGCCAGGCCGCATTCCTACACGACTGACGACATCGTCGAAATCTCTGCTCACGGATCACCCGTTGTCCTACGCCACATTGTTGAAATGGCGCTCGCACGTGGGGCGCGGCTTGCAGAACCGGGCGAGTTTACGATGCGTGCCTTTTTGAACGGGCGCATTGATCTCACTCAGGCAGAGGCGGTACGTGATCTGATCGACTCGCAAACTTTGTATCAGGCGAAGATTGCAGCGCAGCAACTGGAAGGCGCGCTCTCCAAAAGGCTACAACCGATTAAGCAGAAGCTGGTGGAATTGATCGCAGTGCTTGAGGCAGGAATTGATTTCGCGGAAGACGATGTTTCGGTTTTGCCGGGTGAACAAATTCTGCGGCAGATCGGAGATGTCCGCACGCCTTTAGAAGAGCTTGCCCGTTCCTTTGCGTATGGAAAACTGGTCCATGAAGGACTAACGCTGGCGATTGTCGGCCGTCCCAACGTTGGCAAGTCAAGCTTGTTCAATCGCCTGGTGGAGCGGGAGCGCGCCATTGTTACGGCCACTCCGGGCACCACTCGCGATCTTGTTACTGAAACGGTTGCGATTGGCGGCATCCCTGTAAAGTTGGTGGACACGGCGGGCATTCGCCGTGCACTCGACGAAGCCGAAAGCATCGGAATCCAAAAATCCATGGAGGCGCTGGCCGATGCGGACCTGGTTTTAGTTGTGCTCGATGCCTCCCATTCCGCAAGTGACGAGGACAAACCGCTGCTGGCGCAAGTTGAGCAGCGCACCGCAATCGTGGTTGAGAACAAGGCGGATTTGGTAGATCGAGACTTGGTTAACGCGGGAGGGCACGACTTTAGTCGTGCCGAAAAACGCTCGAAGAAAATTGACTTCGAGCCGGCTTCAGCCGGAGAGAAGTTAAGCCAGCACCTGCGCACTTCGGCCCTCACCGGCGAAGGCATTGCTGAATTGCGCGCTGCGATCCTGCAGCATGTAACCGGAGATGCCGGATCGGGCGCCGAATCAGGGTTCCTCACCAACGCCCGGCATCAATCGCTGGTTCGAGACTCGCTGAGCGGGCTCAATCATGCGGAGGCCGCGGTGCAAAACCGCGTTCCCCACGAAATGCTTCTGCTGGATCTTTACAGCGCGCTCCGTCCGCTGGATGAGATGACGGGAGCGACGACGAACGACGACATCCTTAACCTGATTTTCAGCAGATTTTGCATCGGAAAGTAGGAACAGCAGGCGTGGCCACGTCTGCCGGAACGCTACTTCTGGCAAGCTATCGGTTACCCACCCTTCGAAAAGCGCGAAGGGTGGGGCAGCCTCATCAAGGGTGATCGAAAGGGCGTGCCAGCCCGTCCTACTTCGCCATCACACCCAGCGCCGCCCGAAACATGGCATCGAAGGAACCATTTTTCTCAACCGAGCCCAGCGCCTTTTCTGCGGTGGCGCGCTGATAACCCAGGTTCACCAGTGCCGACAAAACATCTTCCTGCACCGCGCTGAGCGACGGAACCACGTGCGCCTGATCGGTGCCCACGGGCGGTAGTTTGTCGCGGAGTTCGAGCACCATGCGCTCCGCCGTTTTTCTGCCGATGCCGGGAATTTTGGTCAAGCGCGCAACATCGTTTCCGCGAATGGCAGAAGTCATCTCGTCAGTCGGCATGCCGCTGAGAATTGTGATCGCAAGCTTCGGCCCGATCCCGCTGACGCTGATCAGTTTTTCAAAAAGATGTTTTTCCTCCGGCCGTAGAAATCCGTACAGCGCAATCTGGTCCTCACGCACATGGGTATGAATGTGCAGAGCAACTTCCCCACCGGCGGGCGGCAATTCGGAAAAAGTGGGAACTGAGATAGTCACGTCGTAACCGACGCCCATAGTTTCGACAATAACTTGATTGGGGCGGCGGGCAAGCAGCTTTCCGCGAAGATGGGCAATCATCTTGAACGAATTGTACTAACTGGCCCTGTGTTTTTGGGTTAAAGCTGATGGCTGAGAGCTGACGGCTCTGAAGCTAAAACAGCGAACTCTGCCGGCGATTGGGCGTGATCCCGAAGTGCTCGTAGGCCAGCGACGTAGCGACCCGGCCCCGCGGAGTGCGGTTGAGGAAGCCAATCTGGATCAGAAACGGCTCGTAGATTTCCTCAATGGCATCGGGTTCCTCGGCAAGCGCCGCCGCGAGCGTGTTCACGCCAACCGGGCCGCCCTGATATTTCTCAATGATTGCGAGCAGCAGCCTGCGGTCTACTTCGTCGAAGCCGTAGCGGTCTACTTCGAGCATCTGCAGCGCGGCCTGCGCTGTTGGCAGATCAATTTTGCCCGCACCTCGTACCTGAGCGTAATCGCGCACCCGTCGCAACAATCGATTCGCGATTCGCGGAGTTCCCCGCGAGCGGCTGGCAAGTTCCGTCGCGCCCTCGCGATTGATTTCCACTGCGAGAATTTCGGCCGAACGTTCAATGATAATTCGCAGCTCGTCGTGACTATAGAACTCCAGCCGCAGCACGATTCCGAAGCGGGAGCGCAGCGGCGCCGAAAGCAGGCCGGCGCGTGTGGTGGCGGCCACGAAGGTGAACGGCTTTACGTCCATGGTGTGTGTGCGGGCCGCCGGGCCTTGGCCGATCAGAATGTCTAACTTGTAGTCTTCCAGCGCGGAATAAAGGATCTCTTCCAGCGCCGGCTGCAGCCGATGAACTTCGTCGATGAATAAGACTTGTTTGTCGCGCAGGTTGGTCAAAATCGCAGTGAGATCGCCTTTGATTTGCAGGGTCGGCCCCGATGTCTGCTGAAAGGCTGCGCCGAGTTCGTTGGCGATAATGGTGGCCAGCGTAGTCTTGCCCAGCCCGGGAGGCCCATAGAGCAGCACATGGTCAAGCGCTTCGCCGCGCGACCGTGCGGCTTCGATGGCGACGGCCAGGTTCTCTTTGACCTTGGACTGGCCAATGAATTCGCCGAGGCGCTGTGGGCGAAGCTTCAGTTCAAAAGACGAATCATCTTCAACCGGAGCGGCTGAAACTAGACGATCTTTCAGATCTGGATTTGCTTTGGCGGAGGCCACTGGCCGGATAGTACCACGAGCACAGAAAATGAAAAGGCAGGGCGAACCAGATGAGTTGGGGCGCTTTTTCCACAGTTTCCTGGGCACATTCTCCAAAATTCAATGTTGCCAGAGAGCGTTCGAGCACAGCTGAGCCTGCCAGTTGTAAGCTGCTGGAATTTCTTCCAACCGCAGCGTAGGATTTTCGCATCTTCCTATCTGCAAAGATTGAAAATTAATAGGCGGAGGATATGGGATGAAACTGCGAAAAGAGAGAATGCTGAAAGATTTACTGGTTGGAACCGGCGTTTATTTGCTCGAGTCGCTTCGGGACCGGGCGGGTGACAGCTTTGAGGACCTAAGCGGTCGTGCACGAGAGACCTTTGATGTGGCATCGCGGCGGGCGAGCCGGGCCAAGGACGCGCTCCGGGGCGAGGACCATCATTACTTCAGCACGACGGCAGCCCTGCTGATCGGGGTTGGCGTAGGAGTGGGCGTGGGTATGCTGCTGGCGCCAGCGAGTGGCGAAGAGACCCGGAGCACCATCGGCAATAAGGTGCAAGAGTTTGGCGACCGCGTACGCGATAAGTTTGACCAGAAACGCGAACCGGGAAGCGCCAGCTACGGGACATAGCGATCAGGGAAGATCGTCCGCTAGAGCGGACGATCTTCTCCTCTTCAATCACTACCGACATCTATCGACAACCGGGTTGACTTCGCGAGCACCGCCGTGGTTTGCGGCACCCTTCCAGCTCTGATACAACTCAGGTTTGCTTTCCGTCCAACTTAGCCCGCACAGTGTTGTGCTGCTGTTTTTTGCCGCCCTGCTCGGAGGCGCGCTGAACGCCGTGGCAGGTGGCGGCAGCTTCATTGCATTCCCCGCATTGCTCTTCACCGGAGTCCCGCCGGTGCCAGCCAACGCGACCAACACGGTTGCGCTGTGGACGGGCCTGACGTTCAGCGGCGGTGCATTTCGGCATCATTTAAAGATTCGGCGCAGCGTGCTGTTGCCGCTGGTCAGTGTCAGCCTCGCCGGGGGAGTAGTCGGGGCAATCCTGCTGCTGCGCACGCCAGGCCAGACTTTTTTGCAAATATTGCCTTGGCTAATGCTGTTTGCCGTCTTGCTTTTCATCTTTGGTCCAAAGTTCACACGCGCCCGCGATAAGGAGGCAGAGCATGAGCCGAGTACCAGGGCGATCGTGGCAGCTTCATTTCTCCAATTGATGGTTGCGATTTATGGCGGCTACTTTGGCGGGGGAATGGGGTTCGTGATTCTGGCGATGCTGACCGCGTTCGGCATGGCCGACATCCACGAAATGAACGCCTTCAAAATTGTGCTAAGCACCGCTACTAACGGGATTGCTGTCTTGATCTTTATTTTTCGCCATGCGGTGTACTGGCCGCAGGCCCTGATAATGATCTTAGGGGCCGCGCTGGGTGGATACTTCGGCGCACATTATTCGCTGCGGCTGCCGCAAGTTTGGGTGCGCTGGTTCGTGATTATCGTCGGATGCGGCATGACTTCGTATTTCTTCGTACGTGCGTATTAGCAGCGGTCGTAAACCGGAGTATTCGAGGTGAAGTCACCCAGGTAATGCTCGCGTCGCCGACCGAATTCCTCGAGCGCAGGCGTAAGCTCCTTGTTTGCTGCTCATTGCTGCGTGGCTGCGAATTCCCGATTCGGGTCGCGTTCCCTCCGATTCGCAAAAGTCGCGCACGTGAATTACTTCAGTACCGTTCTCAGCCACGAATATTCCAATAATAATCGTAACAGGTCATAAAACTTCCGGTTGCGTTGACTGGGCCTTTAAGGAACAGCAGAACGACAGCAGCCGGAAAAATCTAGAGGGGGAAAATGAAGGCAAGAACTCTTTTACGCGGCGCAGTTACAATGCTGGCGATCACCTTCGCGACATCCATTGCATCTGCACAGGTTTTAAACTCAGGCGCACAGACGATTGCTCTGAACGCTAATCTGGCGGAGTCACTCACACTCACACTCTCCGCTAATGCAGTGAACTTTACGTTGAGCGCGGGCAGCGCAGCCAATGCCGGCAGCACAACAATTACCGCTACAACCGCATGGACTTTGAAACCGGGCAGAACCGCGGTTGGCGTTTATGCCTATTTTGCAAGTGCAGCGGCTGCACTAACCGATGGCGCCGGCGATAACATTCCATCTTCGGCGTTCTTCATATCGGACAACGGCGGAGCATCCACCGCGCTGACCGCTACCGTTCCAACCGGCGGCGGATTCGGCGGTGCGAATGCCGGTTTGCAGTTGGCTAATGTGGCCATCACCGGTGCTAATAAAAATTCCAGCCGCACCGATGCCATGGCCTTCAACATCAACCTGACTGGCGGAACACTGCCTCAGCTTCCGGCTGCGTCTTACACCGGAACGCTGAACATTCAGGCGCAGGCGACCCCGTAAGTTTCATCGCGATGCAGTTTGCGAGGGCGGGCAGTTAGAGCGCCCGCCCTTGCGCTGTCTCCGCACTAAGCAAAACCCTTCGATGAACTTACCGGCAAAACTCGGGCCACGTTGGTTGGGGATGGTTATCTTTGCCATCGCATTGGCTTCTGGAGCGCGAGCGCAGGTGCTGAACTCCGGCGCCACCACCATCGCCTTACAAGCGGTGTTGAGCGACTCCATCACCGTCTCGCTGTCCTCACCGGCGGTGAATTTCAATTTGACAGTGGGCAGCGCCAACAACCCGGGCAGCACGTCAGTTACAGCGACTACGACCTGGCTCTTAAGACCGAGTGTCGGCAGCCTGAAGCTGTACGCATTCTTCTCAAGTTCAACTGCGGCGTTGACCGACGGCGCCGGGAACAACATTCCGTCCGCCGATTTCCAGATTTCCGATAACGCCGGGCCTTTTAATGCCCTAACCAACACAGTGCCATTCGGGGGCGCAAATGCGGGTCTCCAGCTGTCTTCGACCCCGATTCTGGGTAATAACCGCAGTGGATCGCGAAGTGACGCGATGAACTTCAACATCAATCTCGCGCCGCTGCCAAATTTGCCGCCAGCGACATATACCGGCACGCTAACCATTCAGGCACAAGCAATTTGATTCTCATACATCTATAGGTGAAGGATGACAACACGAGTTTGTTCAAAAACGCCCAACCTCCTGGTTGGCACGCTTTTTGTCTTGATTTTCGCCGGCCCGGCTTTCGCTCAAACCGTTCGGCCACTGATTAATGAACTAGGCAACCCTGCAAAGGGACGAGTCGAGTACGTAAATGACTCGCTGTTTCCTCTCAATGTTGTGCTCGAAGCGAAGAGCTTCACCGTGTCGGAAACAGGCGACATCAGCTACCGCGCACTTGATTCGAATATTCGCCTGAAATTTTCCACCACCAGCTTCCGCATTCAACCGCAGCAGACCTATTACGTCTTTTATGAGGCGAGCGCGACGACAAGGGACCCGGCATGGTTTGTGATCTATGCGAATTTTTCCGGATTTCCATTTCGGACTCAGCAAGGAATGAACGTGCGCCTGCAAATGCCTCATACGGTATATCTGCTACCAAAAGAGCGCGCGGAGAAGCCTGATGTTCACGTCGTGCTCGCAGAACTGAACTCGATCCAGAACAAGGTCCGTATCGAAGTGGAAAACACTGGCAACAATTTCGGGCGTGTGCTCGGGACGCAACTGCTTTACTCCAACAAAAAACAGGAGGCGCCTGGATTCCCGGTTTTCCCACACGCGAAGCGCATTCTGGAGATCCCGCTCGAGCGGAAAGCGGAAGGCGAAAACTTTCCCACCGATGTCAGCCTGCAATTCTCGAATTTCAAGCTCGAGCAGAAGTTGCAGCGCCAGGACGCGGTGGCCGATTCCGCGGCCCCTGCGCAAAGCGCCAACAAACCTTAGCTCTGCTATGCCTTTCACAGCCAAATGTGCGCTGTTTGTGTTGGTCACGCTTCTGACTGGTGGCGCGACCGCACAAGTCTTCCGTGTACAGGGAGGAGACTCGACGCTACTGAACGCCCAAGGCGGGTCTGTCGAGTTTAAAGCGCCGAACTACGACGGCTCGGTCGGCCTTGGATTCTACAATGGCAAGCTGGAATTCGGAGGCGAAACCCGTCGCCTGTTTCGCGGCTACACATTGCTCGCCGGCGATGATTCAGTTCCCTTTAGTCTTCCCACGGACATCTTCGACCCCAGCCACTATTTTTCTGCGCGTGGAATGGGCGTGACTCGCACCGACGCTGAGCACAGCTTTTACACCTTTGCGGGCACAACTTCGACTTGGCTCGGAACCGGCTTCTTCAATGCCGCCACTAGCGATAGTCCGGTCGCTATTTTTTTTTATCAGCAAAAATTGAGCAACAATTTGAAATTTTTCTCCCGCAACATCGTGTCAAACCGGCAAACCACGCTTCAGGGCATCGAGTGGAACCCCGAGAAAAGCGTTAAGGCATCCGCGGCCGGAGGCATTGGATCGAACCAGCCATATTTCGCCGCCGCTCTCGATGCCGAAACCCAGAAAGTTGCGTTCAAAACCAGCTACGTAATCACGGGAGACGAGTTTCGCCGCATCACCGTAATCAGCCCGACGGCATCCGAGGTGAATAAAGGCAACATTCAGATGCTGTATAAGCCGAATGAATTCTTTAGCCTTACCACCGGACACCAAAATATTTTGGAGTCAGTCGCAGCCACTGGACCTATGCAGCAGGCGTCGGTCGATGAGGTCTCAACCGACATCCATGTAGACAGGTTTTACTTTGGTACTGGACTCTTCACTTCCCACGCTTACGGGCGCAACACGCAAGGAACGAATTTTTACATCGGGCGCAGAATCAGCCAACGCTTCGAAGTTAACACCAACTATTTCGACAGCAAATCACAGGGTGGAACATCGACCACAATCCTGTCGGGAACAGTCCGCGAGAATTTCTCCTCGCGCTTCAGCCTGCTGCAACTGATTTCGCGTACCGCCGGGCAGAACACATTTGCTTTCGGTGGCGACTTCACCAGCAATCGCCTCATGCTGCGAGCTGATTATCAAAATGTTTATTTGGCGTTCCGCCCGGACCGTCCTTTTGAGCAGGCCTTAGCTTTAAACGTTGCGCTCCGAGTGGCTGGGCCACTGCAGATCACAGCTGCTTCAAACGTCGCCCCAGATGGGCATTTGCGCTATTCGTTTGGCGCGAGCACGTACTTGTATCGCTTCGGCGGCCTGATGATGAACGCCAACTCGCCTGATTCATTTTCTATCCCGAAGTATGTCATTCAGGGTTTGGTCCGGGATGATCAGGGAATGCGGGTCGAAGGGGCCGCGCTGCACATCGCGAAGCAAGTCGTGTACACCGACAGTACGGGACACTTCCTGGTGCGCTTCTCAAAACGCGGGCCATTTCCATTGAGCGTCGCGCTCGACGACTTCATCACCACCGGTATCTACGAGATCGTGTCGGCACCCAAGGAAGTTACGGCCGAATCGGAAGACAGCGCGACGGACACACAGATCGTCATTCACAGAGTGCCGCCCCCGCAGGCCAAGATGCTGAAGCCGTAATCTTCCGGACCCTCGTCTGGATCATTGCCTCGATGCTTCAAACAGAGCCGGACCGGCAAGTGAAGTGGCTGCGTCAGATCAACAGTGGTTCAAGACCACTTCACTTCGCTGGCGCCGATACGTGCTCGTGTACGATGAGCCACTTTCCAGCCTGCTGCTCGAATACTACCGTCCAGCGGAAATTGCCGGTGGCACGTTGTTTGGCTGCGTGCTCAGCCCCGTCCGCTAAACCTTAGCGGTAGTAGCGGTCGTTGTCGCGATAGTAGCGGTCGTTGTCGCGATAGTTGCGTCCGCTATAGTTGCGCTGATAGCCCTCGCGGTATGCATCGGTGTAGTGCTCGCGATACTCGTGCTTGTTGCCAAACTCGCTGCGATAGCCGTGGTCGGCATCATCGTAGCGGCCGCGCGGATTCGGGTTGAAGGGTTTGCCTCTCGACATGTCCTCGCGCGCAACGCCGGAACCATCGCGGAAGCCTTCTTCGCGCGCCTCGCGCATGCCTTGCCGGAAGTTATCCTGGCCATAGTTGCGATTGTCGTAGCGATTCTGATAGCGATAGTCATCACGATCATAAGAGCGATTGTCGTAACCGTAGTCGTCGTGATCGTAGTAGTGACCATCCTGGGCAGCGGCAATTCCGGCCGTGCCCGCCAGCACTGTAGCGATCATGGCTAGTGCCTTGAAACTGAAACTCGTTCTCATAAGTTCCTCCTGTGGGGCGGCCGGGCCAGAACCTGCCGCATCGTCGCCTCCAACTGCGGTCACAGATAGAAACCCACACGAGGCACGCAAGTTTCGCTTCTGTAGATTAGTGCCGGTGTTAGACTTTTGGGTCTCACTTCAGCGTTCCACTTCAGGAACACGCAATGGGAATTCAGCGGATAGGAGTAGTCGGAGCGGGCACCATGGGCAATGGGATTGCGCATGTGTTCGCGCGCACCGGATATGGCGTGATTTTATGCGACATCGAACAAAAATTCCTGGAACGCGGACTGGATACCATTGCCAAGAACCTCGACCGGGAAGCCGCGAAAAATAAAATCACCGAGGCACAAAAATCGGAGACGCTGAAGCGGATCGACCCCACAGCAGATCGCTCTAGGCTAGCGGGCTGTGACTTCATCGTCGAGGCGGCGTCCGAGAAGCTGGAAATTAAGTCTGAGCTGTTTCGCGATCTCGACCGTATCTGCCGCCCGGAAGTGATTCTGGCGTCGAACACGTCTTCTATTTCAATTACCAAGCTGGGTGCAGTGACCAACCGCCCGCAAAAAGTCATCGGCATGCACTTCTTCAATCCGGTGCCAGTCATGAAGCTAGTCGAAATCGTACGCGGGCTGGCGACTTCGGACGAAACCTTTCAAACGGTGCGAGAGCTGGCTCTGAAATTGGAAAAGACGCCGGTTGAAGTCAACGACGCTCCCGGCTTCGTCTCCAATCGCGTGCTCATGCCGCTGCTGAATGAGGCCATGTACGCGGTGATGGAAGGAGTGGCTACGCCGGAAGCCGTCGACGAAGTTTTCAAGCTGGGGATGAACCATCCCATGGGCCCGCTCACGCTGGCAGATTTCATTGGGTTGGACGTCTGTCTTGACATTATGCGAGTGCTGCACAGCGGGCTTGGCGATCCCAAATACCGCCCGTGCCCTTTGCTGGTGAAGATGGTGGACGCCGGGTGGAACGGAAAAAAATCCGGACGCGGATTTTACAAGTATTAGCCACGGATTTTCGCGGATCAACACGGATAAATCTTCGGCAGAAGAGACAGTACTTGAACCCTAATCAGGCTACGTCGAGACACTCGTCCTCGGTCGCCCTTTCCTCCTGGGTCCATGGTCTTAGGGTTTTCCAAGAGTTGCTGTATCCGTGTCAATCCGTGAAGATCTGTGGCCCGCTTGGAAATGTTTACCCGAAGGTAGCGGCTTAACCAGGAAGTTACTCCCGTTTCCACAGTAGATGAATGTATGCTGCGAGGCATGAGTGTTTCCGTCTCCGTGCTGGCCAGTGGCAGCCGGGGCAATACCGCCATTATCGAAAGCTCCAGCGCGCGCATTCTTGTCGATGCCGGAATTTCCTGCCGGGAGACCTTCAAGCGGCTGAAGTCGCTGGGGCGCAATCCCCGCGAAATTTCGGCGATTCTGATCACTCACGAGCATTCCGACCACGTTTACGGGCTGGCAACGCTGGCAAAAAAACTCGATGTGCCGGTATTCATGACTGGCGCAACTCACCAGGCGTGGGCACGCGTGCTGCGCGATGAAGCGGGCGAGTTGCCGAAGATGGCAAAGCTTGAACTTTTTTCGGCGGGGCGGTCGTTTCAAATCGGCGGCATCACGGTCACGCCCTTCACCATTCCGCATGACGCCGCCGACCCGGTGGGATTCACCTTTCGCGCTGAAGGCGCCAAGATTGGCATCGCGACCGACCTCGGCTACATGCCACCGAGCGTGCGTGATCACCTACGCGGGTGCGACGTGCTGATGATCGAGTCCAACCATGATCTCGAGATGCTGCGGGTGGGACCGTATCCCTGGTCGGTTAAGCAGCGTGTTATGAGCCGCGTAGGGCACCTTTCGAATGAGTCGCTGGCCCAATTTTTTGCGGAATACTATGATGGAGGTGCATCATACATAGTATTGGCGCACCTGTCGGAACAGAACAATCATCCGGAGATCGCGCTGCGGGTCGCGGAACATGCGCTGGGGCCGCAGATGACGTTGATACGAAACCGGGTTATGCTGGCCGCGCAGAATGCGCCTACGGAAAGAATTCAGTTGTGAAGGTGGCGCGACAGTACCGGATCGTACCCGATCGAGGGACTATAAGTAATTTCGCAGAATGGCGGCGAGATGTTATGAGTGAATGCGTTGACCCGGTCGTCGGGAAGATTTTGGCAGGCTGGCGATATGATATTTCCGGCATCGCGGCAGAGATGCGTGGCGACTACGAAGCGCATTTTGCCGAATGCGAACATTGCCGCTCGCACCAACGAACTCATCGCGCAATTGATGTTGGGCTAATTGTGCTGGCCTCGGTTTCTGCCGGAGCATTTCTGCTGGCCTTCGGGGTCATCCACCACTTCGCGCCCCGGCACACTTTGATACTGGAGCTGGTCGCGCTCGCGGGCTTCGCTCTCTCCGCGCTGATCTGGCTGATTGTGGCGGTTGCCACTCCAGCTCCCGCCACTATGGTTGACGTGGCTCGAGTCGGCGCACGCCGGGTGCATGACCGGCTGCCTGCGGAAATCCGTCAACGCCTGGGCGAAGAGCTGCGGGTCAAGCTGACGGGCTCGTAGCCAGCCGAAATCGTCTCCAATTACTTTATGTGGCAGGTCGCGAGGCCGCGTTTCTCCAGATACTGCTGGTGATAATCTTCTGCCTCGTAAAAAGTCACCGCCGGAACGATCTGAGTCACAATCGGACGATTGAAGCGGCCGGATTTTTCCAGCTTTTCTTTCGAGGTCCGCGCCTCCCGCTCCTGCTCCGGCGAATGGTAGAAGATTGCTGAGCGATATTGCGTGCCGAAATCCGGGCCTTGCCGGTTCAACTGCGTGGGATCGTGGTTCTCCCAAAAAACTTGCAGCAGGTCGTCGTATTTGACCTTTGCAGGATCATATTCGACTTCGACGGCTTCGGCGTGCCCGGTGCGATCGCTGCAAACATCTTTGTAGGTTGGATTTTTTAAATCCCCGCCGGTATAACCGACACGGGTTGAACTCACGCCATCGATCTGGCGGAAGGTGGCTTCGACGCCCCAAAAACAGCCAGCGGCAAATGTAGCTTTAGCCATGGTTTTCTCCAATTTTATTACCCTAATTCGATGCGCGAGGACCGGAAAAGTGACGGTTAGATAGTCATCGCGCCGGTGAGTTCCGCGATGCGGTTGATCTCGTGGTGCTCGCACCAGTCACGCAATTCGGCAACGATTTTCTCGGTCGCGCGCGGGTCCCAGTAATTGGCAGTTCCGACCTGGACGGCGGCCGCGCCTGCCAGCATGAACTCGATCACATCCTCGGCGGTCGAAATTCCGCCCATGCCAATGACCGGAATCTGCACTGATTTCGATGCCTCATACACCATACGCACCGCAATAGGCTTGATGGCCGGTCCAGAGAGGCCTGCGGTGACATTGGCGATGCGAGGCTTGCGCGTCTTTACGTCAATGGACATGGCCACAAAGGTATTAACCAGCGAAACCGCGTCAGCGCCAGCCTCCTGGGCCACATGGGCCATCTGGCCAATGCTGGTTACATTCGGCGAAAGCTTCACGATCAGCGGCCGCTGTGAATAATGTTTTGCGGTGGCAACTACTTCATCGAGGCTGCGAGGATCGCTGCCAAAATGTATTCCGCCGAGCTGGGTGTTGGGACAGGAGACGTTCAACTCGTAAGCAGCAATGCCTTCGCCTTCGTTGAGTATCTGAATGGTGTGCTCGTAATCTTCGCGCGTGTATCCGAACACGTTCGCGATGACCACGATATCTTTGATCTCGCGCAGCTTGGGAAGCTTATCGTCAATAAATGCCCGGGCGCCGATGTTCTGCAGCCCGATTGCATTGAGCATTCCGGCTGCCGTTTCATACAAACGCGGCGGGGGATTGCCGATGATCGGCTCGCGCGAGAGCCCTTTAACTACGAACCCGCCGAGCTGGTCGAGATGCACCACATCCTCGAACTCGACGCCGTAGGCAAAAGTGCCGCTGGCGGCAATGACGGGATTCTTGAGTTCGACACCGGCAAAACTGACCTTGAGATCAGGAGTCATGCGATGGATGGGCTCGGGTGCGATCTTGGAAGCATGGCTGCGATTTAGTTTACACGCGCGGAAAGTGAGTCCGGCTACAATCGCGGAACCGTGGCCACTAGATTGAACAAACTGCGCATGATTATTGCAGTTTCGCTTTATGCCGCATTGTTGGCCGGGCTATGGTACGGGTTCCGAAACTCGGAGCTTGCGATCTCGCTGGGTAGCGAGTTCCAGCGCGCGTTTGCGAGCTTCGCCCTGCTGCTGGCGCCATTGTGGTTTTTTGGATTTGGCGCGGGTGAACAACTGAAGGGAATGGCAAGTTGGAACAAGATTGCCGTTGTGGCCCTGCTTTCGCTTTCCTACTTTGTTTTCGCAGCCGGAACGCCGGTATTCAGTTGGCGCGCGGCGCTGATCGTGATCGCATTCCCTGTGCTGATGGCTGCGTTTCTGGAACTACCCACGTTGCCGATCCACATGACGTGGCGCGACGGGGCAGCGCTGATCATCATCGCAGCAGCGTATTACTTGAAATTGCTGCAAAGCGCATGGCCTCCAGAGCTGGCGTTTTTGCCTAAACTTTTTCTGGCTGACGTTACGCTGTACTGTTTTCTGGTTATTCGCGGACTGGAAGGCGCTGGTTATTCGTTGATTCCAACCCGCTCCGCAGTGCTGGTGGGGCTGCGGGAGTGGTTGTTTTTTCTGCCGATCGCCGTAGCTCTAGGCGAGCTAACCGGATTTATCCATTTTCATTCAAAGGTTCCGCGGATCGGCTATGCGATTGCTGATATCCTGCTCACCTTTCTGCTCATAGCAATTCCCGAGGAGCTCTTTTTTCGCGCCATCCTGCAAAATCTGCTTGAGACCAGAGTTGGAAGAACAGCAGCGTTGCTGGTAGCAGCGATCTTGTTTGGGCTATCGCACTTCAATCACGGCGCCCGATTCAACTGGAGGTACGTTCTGCTGGCCGGCATTGCGGGAATTTTCTACGGACGCGCCTGGCGGGCCGAACGGCAGATTTTTGCTTCGATCGTGACGCACACCGCGGTCGATGTGGTGTGGTCACTATGGTTCCGGTGAAGAAAAGTCGCTCGCGCCTTCGATTTTCAGACCCACGGATTAAGAGTGTCCGCCGCAACGGCCTCGAAATCCGAAGTGTTGCGCGTGACGATGGTGAGATGGTGAACTGCGGCGGTTGCGGCGATGAATGCATCCATTGCTTCTATACGCCTCCCGCGGGCTTCGCTACTGGCTACAAGCTTGCCACATGTGTCCGCGGTAGCGGGATCAATTGCGAGAATCCTTCCCTCAAACCTTAACGGAAGCTCTTCCTCCAGCCACTCGGCCAACCTTTTTCGTCGGGAGCTAACTGGCATGCGTTCGATTCCGTAACGCAACTCCGTCAGCGTAACTACGCTCAGAAACACTCGATCTTCATCTACATCCGCCGTCCAGGCAATTACGCCAGGATTCGGACTCGGCTTGACCCACTCGGAAACGACATTCGTGTCGAGCAGAAAACTCACAACTCAACTCTGCGTAACCTGCCAGTCGCGCGCTTCAACTTAAAACCCGAACCGCGAAGGGGAGACGTCGCGAAGAACTCGGCTAAATTGCCTTTGCGTTTGGTCTTGCGCTCCCACTCCTCAGCAGCAACGATCACCGCCGCGGTCCGGCCGTTGCGGGTAATCGTCTGCGGCCCCTGGGATTTCGCGGTGTCGATCACTTCGCTGAATCTTGCTTTGGCTTGGGCAACGGTCCATTGACGTTTTGTGCTCATAGTCATTATGGTCATTATAGTCATTTCAGCGGACGCAGGCAAGGAAGGCCTCTGGAGTGTAAGCTTGGCCACCGCTCACACTGTCTTTTCCAGGGCGGGATTGACTTCGCCTCTCCCAGCAGTTACATTTCTCTTGCTTTTGATTAGGTTCGCGTGTCTTCCTCGCCTTGAGGAGGATTGGGAAGCGGGTGCAAATCCCGCGCTGCCGCGCAACTGTAAGCGAGGACATGGCCCCGGGTCACTGGAGATTTTTTCCGGGAAGGCCCGAGGCAAGACTGAATAAGTAACATTGGCGGGCGAGGGCGCCCGCCCCACACGTTACTCATTCTTACTCGCGAGCCAGGAGACCGGCGCGAACTGACAACACCAACCCCTTTCGCGATTAAAGGAGGAGTGATGCGGTTCTGCTGCTGGTTTTTCGCAGTAATTTTCCTTTCCATTTCCGCTCTGGCTTCGGAGCTCATGGTCAAAGTTGTCGACCCTCAATCTGCGGCCGTTTCTGGGGCGCAAGTCGAGGTTTTTTCTGGAAACTCGACCCACGCCCTGGCTGTTCAAATTACTTCCGCGCAAGGCGTCGCGCAATTTCGCAACGTCATGCCGGAAGAATCGCGAATCCACATTCTTGCGCCGGGATTTGCCGAGCAATGGGAAACAATCGGAGCCCAACAGGCCAAACAAGACCGCACGGTGACGGTCACTCTGCATCTGGCGGTCGCGACCGAAACCGTGGTGGTCAGCGCCACCCGAACGCCCCTGCCCAGCGAGGAATCGGGAGCGGCAATCGATAGCCTGAGTGGTGCTGTCCTTGAAACCATGCGTCCGGTTGCGGCCAACGATGCGCTGCGCTTTTTGCCGGGTGCGATTGTGAGCACGGCCGGACAGCGTGGCGGATTAGCGTCGCTCTTCGTGGATGGCGGCGAATCTCGTTACAACAAAGTCATCGTGGACGGCGTGCCAATAAACGATCCCGGCGGCACTTTTGATTTCGGTACTCTGCCGCTCTTTGAAGCTGACCGCATGGAGTTTCTGCGCGGCGCACAGAGCACGCTGTACGGATCGGATGCCATGAGCAGCGTGGTGCAGGTTTGGAGCAGGACAGGAAGCACTCCAGTTCCTGAATTTAGCTTCGGCGCCGATGGCGGGAACTACGGTACGGAAAATGGATATGCATCGCTGGCTGGCGCGAATGGCCGCTTCGACTACAACCTGTTTGGGAACCAGTTCAACACCACGGGTTCCGGCCCGAACGACGATTACTCGAACTCGCTCGAAGGAGCGACCCTTGGGGCAAAGCTAAATGACTGGGCATCCCTGCGACTGCGCATGCGTCACGATAACAGCGTGAGCGGGGTCCAGAACGAGTGGGACTTCAATGGCCAAAAGCTTCTGCCTCCTGACCTCGACCAACGTGCCCGACAGAATAATTTCTTAGGCAGCCTGGAGCTCAACATTTCGGGTCCGTCGCGCCTGCAACAACGAATTCAGGCATTCGATTACACCTTGCACCGCACCAATGAAGATGGAATCGATCAGGGCAACCGGGTCACCCCTTTTGGCAATCAGGACTTCCAATTCCACAATCTCAACGATTACAACCGCGCCGGCTTGAACTATCAGGCCAGCTATGCCGAGCGCAGTTGGGCGACCAGCACCGCCGGATACGAGTTCGAGGACGAAAATGGAGAGACTGGCAATCTGCCGTTCACCAGCCACGGCCTTCGGCTAAATCATGACGTCTTCGGCGAGCAGCTGTTCACTTTCGAACGTTTGTCGTTTATTGCCGGTGGCCGCTTTGTCCACAATGAGAGCTTCGGAAACAAATTTGTGCCTCGGCTCTCTTTGAACGTGCTCGCCCTCAAAGGAGGTCAACTGTTCTCCGGGACCAGGCTGCTCTTCTCCTACGCAACTGGAATCGAGGAGCCGACTTTTGCCGAATCGTTCGGAAACGGCGGAGGCTTTCCCACCGTACCCAACCCTTTCCTAAGACCCGAAGAGACGCGGGCTTTTCAGGCCGGGTTTGAGCAGCGCCTGGCAAGTAATTATTCCTACTCCGTTACGTACTTCAACAACCTGTTCCGTAATCAGATCGACTTCAACTTCGATCAAACATGCTTCTGCAAGGGCCAATACGTGAATATCAATGAATCCATGGCACACGGCGCGGAAGTGGAACTTCACGCCCGGCCTCGCGCCCGGGTTTCTGTGGACGCGTCTTACACCTACACTTCGACGCAGATACTGAAAGAGCCGCTGGCCTTCGACCCGATCCTCTTAGCGGGTCAGCCCCTGCTTCGTAGGCCTAAACACTCGGCCACGTTGCTCACCAGTTATCTGGGGACCCGTTGGGGTGCAGACTTGTCCGGCAGTTTTGTGGGACGCAGAGCTGATTCTGATTTCTACGGTTATGGTTTCACTCACACGCCGGGGTACGTGCTGGTAAACACGGGCGTTTGGTTTAGCGCGACCCCGCGAATCACACCTTACGTAAATGTGGAAAATCTTCTGAATAGATCGTATGAGGAAGTAATCGGATACCCGGCCCTGGGGATTAATTTTCGAACGGGGATACGATTTCGGATTGGCGGAGATTAGATCGTTCCCGCAGAGAGCGAGACTTCGATTTGCTGGATTGTATCTGGGACACGCCGTTACCGTTCGAAGAGTGTACCGGCATGGGCGCGGCCGAGTTGACGCCCTGGTACCTGCGCCGTGCGTCAACCAGTTTTTCCAACTCGGCGCCATCGAGCAACTGCTGACGCCCCAGAATGTGCGTGACCAGCGCTATCTGCGCAAAGTGTTCGACGGTTTCCATTTTCATGTAGGCCGATTTCAGATCAGAACCATAAGTCACTACGCCGTGATTGGCCATCAATATGGCGTCGTATTGCGGGACTAACGGTTCCAAAGTTCTGGCGAGTTCGGGGGTCCCCGGCATTCCATAGGGAGCGAGAGGTATTTGGCCGAGCCCGATCACCACTTCGCACGCCAGCGGCTGGTCAAGCGCTATTCCGGCGGCGGCGAATCCGGTGGCGGTACGAGGGTGCGCATGCACAATTCCATTCACGTCAGGCCGCATGCGATAAATCAATAAGTGCATGCCAATCTCGCTGGTGACGTCGCGACGGCCCTTCAATTTGCGGCCGGAGATGTCAACGATGACAAGATCCGCAGGCTTCATCGCCCCTTTCGACATGGCGGTGGGAGTGACCAGCACCTCATTTCGGTTGAGGCGCACCGACAAGTTGCCGTCGCAGGCAGCGATGTAGCCGCACTGGTGCAACATTTTGCCTATTTTGACAATCTGGCACCGTGACTGGAATTGGTTCGGCATCCCCGGAAGATAGCAGCCCGCGTATGGTAGCGCAGGTTCAGAGCGGAAACAATCGGAATTTCTGTCTAAAAAAAGGGTTTTGTCTGTGAACTGTGCCTTGGGCGGGCTTGCGAAACTACAAGTGCATCGCCGTTCTTATAATGCAAACGTGCTTGTTTCAGATTTTAATTACCACCTTCCTGAAGAGCTGATCGCGCAGGAGCCGCTGATGAGCCGCGAAGCCTCGCGAATGCTTCATCTGGACAGGCGTTCGGGCGAGGTGCAAGACCTTTGTTTTCGTGATTTTCCCGAGCTGCTCCGCCCCGGGGACATAGTCGTCTTTAACAACAGTCGGGTTTTTCCGGCGCGATTGTATGGACGGAGAAGTGGGTCGAAATCTCAGCCGCCGAGCGCGCATAACCCCGCGTCGCGGGATTTTCTTCAGGGACGGGTTGAGGTGTTGCTCACCAAGCAACTCTCACAGGAGCCGAATGAGTGGGAGTGTCTGGTGCGTCCGGGAAGGAAGATCGGAGTTGGGGAAAAGCTCTTCTTTGGGGAGCAGCCGGAACTAGTGGCCGAGGTTGTGCACAGAGGAACATTTGGGGAACGCCGACTCCGATTTGAGCCGGCTGCGAACTTCTTTGAATTAATCGAGCGGTTCGGGCACGTGCCTTTGCCGCCTTATATCTCACGCGAGGACGGTCAAGCTGATCGCGATCGCTATCAAACGGTCTATGCGCGTGAGCGCGGCTCAGTGGCGGCGCCCACTGCCGGACTGCATTTCACCCCGGAAATTCTGTCGCAAATGAAACGGCGTGGCGTCGAAACTGCGGAGATCACACTGCATGTCGGCTTGGGAACGTTTCAGCCGGTGCGGGTGGAAAAAGTTGAGGAGCACAAGCTGCATTCGGAGGCCTACAACATCTCGGCTGAAGCTGGGGAAAGCATAAATCGCGCATTGGGTGAGAAGCGCCGGGTGGTTGCGGTGGGAACGACCACGGTGCGGACGCTTGAATACGCGGCGAGAAATTCTGGACAACTGCAAGCGGGCCAGGGCGAAGCTGATCTATTTATTTATCCGGGATTTAAATTTCGGGTCGTAAGTGCAATGCTCACGAATTTCCACTTGCCGCAATCGACACTGTTGATGCTGGTCTGCGCATTCGGCGGCAAAGAGCAAGTGCTGGCCGCGTATCAGCACGCGGTCGCCGAACGATACAGATTTTATTCGTATGGCGATTGCATGTTTGTGGAGTGACGTACTCCCCGGAGGTGGACGTCCGGGGCTACATGACTACGATTGCCTGCGTGATTCGTTAAGAGCCGCGCGTGGGCGCCCGTGCGTATAGGGGCGGGTGTCCACACCCGCCCCCAGCGATATACTTGCCTGTGAGATGACTTATGGCTACTGGCGTCATGCCTAAACAGCTTTCCATCCAGGACTTCGTCTCCGAGTTGCACAAGTTTCCGGAAAAGTCATTTGTTCATACCGGCGAAATTCTCGCCTTCCTTGAAAGGACATCGGTAGCTCCCGAAACGCTTTCGCCTTATCTCAATTGGGACCGGCAGCATTACACCCGCAATCTGATCGACAAGACTCCGTTATATGAACTGCTTGCGATTTGCTGGGAGGTAGGGCAGGCCAGCTCGGTGCATAACCATCGCGACCAGAATTGCTGGATGTCAGCGCCGATTGGAAGATTGCAGGTCGAAAATTTTCATTTAGTTTCTCAGGACGTTGACCAAGGCCGCTCTCAGCTCACTCCAACCGATATTGTCGAGATGAATTCGGCGCATCCCTGCGCGGTGAACCCGGCTGATCCGGTCCATCGCGTGGTCAATCCAAACAACTTTGGGGAACGCGCGGTGAGCCTGCACATCTATTCACGGCCATTTGATTCCTGCGTGGTCTATTCGCCTGAGCAAGGCACGTGCGGAGTGATCAAGCTGCACTACACGACGGTGTTCGGGAAGCCGGCGTAAGAGCTGAGCCAGCATCAATCACAAAGATCACAAAGTAGCACGCAGGACCGTTCAACTGTTCAGAGGGGGTTTCGCTTCGTGTACCTTCGCGACCTTTGTGGTTGGATGCTTCTGTCTTGCAGAAACATCGGCTGATTGTCGAATACATCCTTGCTAAACTTGTTTCTTGCCCCCAACGAGAAAATCCTCCGCAGTGGCCGAAGCTGGCGAGCAGGCTCCCATTCCAGTTGGGAAGCCTTCAGTCGTGCCGCGCTTATCCGATGATCGCGATCGCATCTTCCTGATCGACGCGATGTCCTTTATTTTCCGTGCCTATCATGCCATGGCGCGGCAGCGGGGGATGTCCACGCGCAAGGGGCTTCCGACGGCCGCGATTTACGTTTTCGTAAATATGCTACGGAAGTTGCGCGACGATTTTTCGCCGCAATATCTGGCCGCGGTGTTCGACGTTGCTGCGCCCACATTTCGAGACCAGCAATATAAGGAATACAAGGCCAATCGTAGCGAGATGCCCGGCGATTTGGCACAGCAGATTCCTTACATCCGGCAAGCGCTTGAGGCGTACCGCATCCCCATCCTCGAAGTCCCCGGCTTTGAAGCCGACGATGTGATCGGGACCCTAGCGACCAAAGCCGCTGCGCAGGGCCGGCACGTATATGTGGTCTCAAGCGACAAGGACATGCTGCAATTGGTGAATGATCAGGTACTGGTCCTGAATCCGCCGAAGGACAACCTGGTTTGCGATGCCGCGAAGGTGGAGGAAATTCTTGGGGTGCCGCCGGAGCGCGTGATCGATGTGATGGCGCTGCGCGGCGACTCGATCGACAACATTCCGGGAGCTCCGGGGATCGGCGACAAAGGTTCCGTGGAAATTATTCGCCGCTTCGGCAGCCTGGAAGCTGCACTCGACCACGCCGCCGAAGTCGAAAGAAAAACTTACCGCGAATCGCTGCAAAACAATCGCGAGCAGATTCTGATGAGCAAGGAACTGGTAACGATCAAGTGCGACGTGGACATCGAACTCGATGTCGAAAAGATGCACGCCGGCGAACCCGATATCGAAGTCCTGCGAGGGTTGTTCACTGAGCTTGAATTCACTTCGCTGCTAAAAGAACTGCTGCCGGTGGTGGAAGCGCCGGCGGGAAATTATCGCGAGGCCGAGTCAGCGGCTGATGTGGAACGTCTGCTGAAATCGCGCGCGAAAGATGCGCCGCTTGCGGTGGCGGTGGCGGCGGTCCTGGAAGTTGCGGAGATTGAGGAAGAAAACGAAGATGAAGATGAAGCTGTACCGATCACGGCACAGCAGTCATTTTTCGCGGGCGAGGGCCCCGTTCGACTTCACTCAGGGCAGGTCCGCGCCACTCAAAAGGAGGCAGATAGTCCACAGATCGCTATCTCGGTTGAGACCGGTTCCGCGCTGGTCGTTCCTCCGAAATCGCCGGCGGCGGCTAGGCTAAACGCGACACTGGCCGATGAGCAGATCCCAAAAGCCATCCATGACTGGAAGACGGCTGCGCACGGGCTGGGAGAGCCGTCGCTTGCCGGAGTTCGGCACGACACGCGGTTGTATTCGTATCTTCTCGATCCCACTTATTCGTCGCACAGTTTGCCGGAAGTTGCGCTTCGCCGATTCAACTTGAAGCTTGGAGGATCTCTGGCTGAGGCCGCCGACCTAACTGGCCGCCTCGCGGCTGTTTTGCGGAAGGAAGTCGAACAAGAGAACCTGTTGAAGCTGTATCACGAAATCGACTTGCCACTGGTGCCCGTGCTTACGCGCATGGAGCAGGCGGGAGTCGCCATCGATCGCGGGGCGCTGGCCCAAATGTCCACGCGGCTGGAAGGCGAGATTCGCGTTAAGGCGAAAGAAATTTATGAATGCTGCGGCTCGGAGTTCAATATCAGTTCGCCGAAGCAGCTTGGCGACGTGCTGTTCAACAAACTGAATTTGCCGAAGCCGGTGAAATACGGCAAAGGCAAGACCATTTCAACCGCGGTTGACGTTTTGGAGGAACTCGCCGGCAGTCACCGGGCGCCGAAGCTGGTGATCGAGTACCGGCAGCTGACGAAACTGAAATCAACCTACGTGGATGCGCTTCCGGCGTTGCTTACTTCCGGCACAGGGCGATTGCATACAACGTTTGATCAGACGGGCACTGCGACCGGACGGCTTTCGTCGGCAAATCCGAATTTGCAGAATATTCCTATTCGCACCGAGGTCGGGCGCGAGATTCGTGCTGCCTTCACGGCTGTGCCGGGATCTTTGTTACTGGCCGCCGACTATTCGCAAATCGAATTGCGGCTGCTGGCGCACTATTCAAAGGACCCGTTGCTGGTGGAGGCCTTCCGACGCGGAGACGATATTCATACCCTGACCGCATCGCAAGTGTTTGGAGTGCCGCCGCTCATGGTCACAGCCGATCACCGCCGCCAGGCGAAAGTTGTGAACTTCGGAATTGTTTACGGGTTATCCGCGTTTGGCTTGTCGCAGAACCTCGGAATTGAGCCTTCCGAGGCGAAGAAATTTATCGAAGCCTACTTCGAGAAATATCGCGGAGTGCGAACGTTCATTGACCGTACGCTGGACGAAACGCGGCGCGAGGGGCGGGTCCGAACCCTGTTTGGCAGGGTGCGGCCGATTCCTGACATCAACAGCAAGAACTTCAACCTCCGCGGATTCGCGGAACGAACTGCGGTGAATACTCCGTTGCAAGGCACCGCGGCGGATCTGATCAAACTGGCGATGATTCGAATTGATGCCCTAATCCGAGAGCGCGGGCTGAAATCGAAGATGACCTTGCAGGTGCACGACGAATTGGTATTTGAAGTTCCCGAAGACGAAATCGACGGCATGCGCAGCCTGGTTCGCGAGCAGATGGAAAATGTGCACCCGTCACTGTCAGTTCCGCTGATGGTGGAAATTGGCGTGGGCAAGAATTGGCGAGACTTGGAGTGAGATGGTGCTTATGGGTTCCAATTTGAGGCCGTGGCGACTGGTCGCTTTGTTATTGGCGCTTTGTTGTGCACAGGCTTCTACAGCTCAGGCTCTTACCCCTAAGGATCCGGAATCCCGAATTTCCGTCCGACTATCGACTAAGAAGTCGTATTTCCGATCGGGAGAAGATGTCCCGCTCCAGGTGGAGATTTGGAATGAGGGCCAGCAAGACGTATTCATTTTCAAGAATATTGACGCTGTTTTTTCCAACGCTCTCGCCAAAATCGATCTCACCCTTTATCACGGCAGACAGGCAGAAAAGCCAATTGTCACGATCACAGGTGATTCTTTCAGTAGTGAACGTTCCAGCTACCCCCCATTGGCAGGCGAGCTGCCCAGATACTGGATCGCGATTCCACCCAAACATTTGTATGGCGGAGAAGTGGTCATGCGGGCATCGTCCTTTCGAGGACTGAGCGTGCCGGGGAAATACCGAGTACAGGGAAAGTACAGTTCTCGCGGCTTCTTGGCTAAGGATATCAACAACCCATTACTGCACTACGCAGAGGAACTAAAAAAATTACCTTATGAGGCCTGGGTAGGCGAAGTCGAAACGAATTCAGTCTGGATCAATGTTACAAAATGAGGTCAGAGGACCTCATTGGGAGGCTGCCAGCCCTGCTCTGGGTGCTATTAAATCCCTAGATGGCTATTAATCGCTGCCGCTATCTTATCCGTCAGCGCGTTCATCTTCTCTTCTGATTCGGCTTCGACCATCACTCGCGCCAGCGTTTCAGTCCCGGAATAGCGCACTACAATTCGCCCGTCCCCATTAAGTTCGCGCTGTGCGGCATCGATTGCGTGCTTGACCTCGGGGACCTGGTCGAACGGGATTTTCTCGCGCACGCGGATGTTCTGAATGCGCTGAGGAAATACCTTGAGGTCTGAAATCAGATCTGCCAAAGAACGTCCGCTGCGAGCCATGATGTCCATCACGCGTAATGCGGTGAGCAGGCCGTCGCCGGTGGTGGCTTCGCCATCGCGAAAAATAATGTGACCAGATTGCTCTCCACCCAGCGTGGCCCCGGTTTTCATCATTTCTTCTAAAACATATTTGTCGCCGACGTTGGCCCGTAACATGCGAATACCGGAATTGCGCAGCGAGATTTCCAGGCCCATGTTCGACATGGTGGTCGCAACCACCGTGGCGCCACGAAGAATTCCACGGGCGTGCAGGTCGCGGGCAGCCAGGAGCAGCACGCCGTCCCCGTTGACCACTCGGCCAGAGGCGTCACTGAAGAGGGCGCGGTCGGCATCGCCGTCGAAGGTCACGCCCAGATCGAACTTGCCACCCGACGCGGCGATTTTTTTTGCAACTGCTGCCGGGTGAAGCGCGCCGCAACCTTCGTTGATATTCTTGCCATCTGGCGACGAACAAATAAACTCCGCCCGAATTCGGCAGGCGCGAAATAGTTCCGGCGCTTCAGCCGCTGCAGCGCCGTTCGCGCAATCCACCAGCACGCGCAAGCAGCTCAAATCAGTCGAGACATTTTTTGCGAGCCACTGGATGTAGTCGGTCCGAAGCGAATGTTCGCCGGGGAGCGTCGGAGAAGGCTTAGAAGATGGCTCGGGATGCGCACCCGGCGCTTGCAGAATCGCAAATATTTCTTTCTCAATCGCCAGTTCGTGGGAATCGGGAAGCTTGAATCCGTCGCCGGAAAAAACTTTAATTCCGTTATCAGTCCACGGATTGTGCGACGCGGAGATGACCACTCCAGCATCGAATTTCTGCGAGCGCGCCAGATAGGCAACTCCGGGCGTGGTAATCACGCCGGCGCTGCGGACTTCAACCTGGCACGAGGTAAGGCCAAGAGCAACGCGGTCGGCAATCCAACGGCTGGATTCACGCGTGTCCTGGCCAATGACGACTCGCGGCGTTGCCTTCGTCTTTGTCTTTACCAGATCATGGCCGAGGGCGCGTCCGATCAGAAACGTGCTCTCGGCGGTGAGCGGAAATTCTCCAGCGACGCCCCGAATGCCGTCGGTCCCAAAAAGCTGCCTATCTTGCGATGTCATTGCGATTGAGTTTGCGCGGATGGCATGGGCGCTCGTTCCATGATAACCGTGATCCGCACGGGATGGGGATCGACGACTTGGATGAGCGGATCAGAAACGTAAGCGTGCCGCGAGTAGGTTGTTCGGTCGATCAGCCCGCTGACGTCGATGGGGTCGGTGATTGCGTTCTCGACGCCATCCACTGACTTCTTGGGGCCGACGATCTCGATCATTTCCGGATCCGATTTTACTTGCACGATCGAATAACCACTGGCAAACGTCCCGATGACACGGGGCCGGACTGGAACTGTCTTGGTCATTCTCCTATCGAATAGGAGATGAATCTGGCTGGGCACGATCTGGACGGTATGAACCTTATCGGGCAGGCCGATTTGATTCGCAGTAAGGTCAAAGGTGCGCTCGCCCGGCTTCATTCCGGTGAGATCGATTTCTGCGTGAACATCCGACGGCTGCAGTTGCCGCACCAATCGCTCCGGGCCTCGGACGCGAACCTGCGCGGAGGGTATGTTTTCTGAACTGATTTCTAGATCCTCGGGCATATTGCGGAACACAATAGCTACGTTCACCGCCGCTTCGGACGGGGGTTCGTTCGAAACTGCGAGCCACAGCGCGATGGCGATAAGCAGCGAGATGATCTTCAGTCCCAGATTGTGTATAACGTGGCGGCGAAAAAATTCCCGGCCGCTCATCGCTCACCTCCACCTTTGTGCAAGTCTGAACGAAACTGCATGTCGCTCTCAACCTCGTCCAGAATGCCGGCGCTATCTGAAATCGGGGTGGGCAGCGCAGTCGGAGGAACGTATCGGCGCAGCAATGTGCTCATATGCTCGCGAAGCTTCTCGATGGTGAGATCGCGATCAATGCTGCCTCCAACTGCCAGACTGATGCTGCCGGTCTCTTCGGAAACGATGATCGAAATTGCGTCGGTCTCCTCCGTAATACCAATGGCCGCGCGATGGCGTGTGCCCAACTGGGTCGAGAGCACGGGATTCATAGATAGCGGCAGAAAGCAGGCGGCCGCGGCAACCCGGTCTCCCTGGATAATTGCCGCGCCGTCGTGAAGCGGAGCGCTGGGGCGAAATAGAGTCGCCAGCAAATCGTATGACAGTTTGGCATCGAGGGCTACGCCGCTTTCGATGTAAGTGCGCAGGCCGATCTCACGCTGGATCACGATCAGCGCGCCAGTCTGGTTCTGGGAAAACAGGTTCGCCGCGAGGGCGATATCGTCGTAGGCATCGGCTTCGGCCGCCGCCGAGCGCGCCAGAGTCATTCGCCGTCCGAGGCGTGCCAGCGCCTGGCGTATTTCAGGCACGAAGATCACAATCAGCGCGAAGACTGCATAAGGCAGCGCGCGGGAGATGACCCAGTTTAAGGTGACCAACTCGCCCATTCGCGATACATAAAAAGCCAGGACAACGATGGAAAGGCCAATCAGGATGAGGGCAGCGCGGGTGCCGCGAATAAGCGCCAGAAACTCATAAATCACGATGGCCACGAGCAGAATGTCGATGGCCGAGATCAACGTGAGATGGGACCACGCTCCGGCAGCGTGAATCAAGGAACGCCCCTTTCAGACTCGCGCAGGCAAGCTAGCAGAGGTAATTGTAATTCAGGAGTGGAGAGCAGTGGTTGGTGCAGTGGCTGGTGGACAGTGGTTAGTGGTCAGAACTGCAGGGTTGAAGTGATTACAGGGCGATGGCGGACGGATGCCGCTGACCACTAACCACTAGTCACTAACCACTGACCAACTACTAGTCACTTTTCTGCTCCACTTTCGCAGTCAGCGATCCGTGGGACAGCCGGGCAGAAATTTCGTCTCCAGGCTCAACCTGGGCGGAGTTCTTTACCAGCTTTCCTGAGGAATCGAAGACCAGCGCGTAACCACGCTCCAAAATTGCGACCGGAGAGAGCGCCTTTAATTGGTGTGCGAGCTGCTCGAGACGTGAACGGCGACGCAACAACACGGTATGCATCGCGGAAGCGATAGCAGTTGTATGAGCCGCCAGGTCACGGCGCATCCCAGCCAGTACTCTGCGGGCGTCGTAATGACGAATGGCGGCAGAGACCTGCTCCCACTTGCGGTGATGTTTCTCAATCAATCTGCGCTCAGAATTTTCCAGACGAAAGCGGAGGTCGTCCACCCGTTGCTGGCGCTGATTGATTCCTTCCATCATGCGTGCGAAGGCGCCGTGCTGAGCAACTTCGGTCAGCGTCTGCTTGGCCATCAGCAGGCGATAGCGCATGGCCCGCGTCAGCCTCAGGCGCAACGAGTCGGCTTGTTCCTCGATCTCCTGCAGCGAACGAATGACCAGTTCGGCAGCGGCGGACGGCGTGGGCGCGCGCAGGTCGGCAACGAAATCGATGATGGTGAAATCGGTTTCATGGCCTATGGCAGAAATGATGGGAATTCCAGAGCCCGCGATGACGCGCGCAAGACCTTCATGGTTGAAGGCGGCGAGGTCTTCGGCGGAGCCGCCGCCACGGGCAACGACGATCACGTCCACATTTTTCGCGCGATTGAAATACTTGACCCCGCTACTGACCTCGGCGGCTGCGGTCTCGCCTTGCACCTGCGCAGGGTAAATAAGGACGCTCGCCGTGTGATGGCGACGGCGCAAAATATTCAAGATGTCGCGCAGGGCGGCGGCTTGCGGCGAGGTCACGATTCCAATGCATCGTGGGAACGGCGGAACAGGTTTCTTGCGCGCGGCATCGAAAAGACCTTCCGATTCGAGCTTCGCCTTGAGTTGCTCGAACGCGACCTGCAGCGCGCCTGCGCCTTTGGGCTCCAGGTATTCGGCCGAAAGTTGGAGTTCGCCACGGCCTTCGAAAACTGTGACCCGTCCGCGAAGAACCACCTGCATCCCGTCTTCAGGCCGGAAACGCAGCAAACGCGCTTGAGAACGAAACATCACAGCGCGAATCTGTGAGTTTTCGTCTTTCAGCGTGAAGTAAAGATGGCCGGAGTCATGGGCGCGAAAATTCGAGATCTCGCCTTCTACCCAGATATCGCTGTACTCGCGCTCCACCCGGGTGCGGACGGCGGCGACCAGATCTCGCACGAGCCACACTTTGCGCCCGGGAGTTGAGAACGTAAGGCCGAGTTGATCGGCGAAGGCCACTTACTGGAGTTTATCGAAATTCAATTCGCCAGGGATAGGTACGAATTGCGGGATCAAGATTGGAAGCAAGTGCGTTCAGAGGTAATGTTCAAGCGAGGTAAACTTGCGGCATCTGGATCAACGTGCCCGTCGACCCGCCAGTCTTCTTTTGTTCGTTCACAAAACTGCAAACCAGGCGCAATGCCTGCACTTCTTCCCGCAGCCGCTGTAGCTCGGCCTCTTTACGGTGAAGCACTTCGATCGGATCTCTCATGCATCTCCTCGGCCGAGGGCAGCCTTCATTGGGGGAGGGCAGCCTGAGGAGCACTCTACGGCTCCTGAGCCGCGCGGGAAACGTCACAGAGGTACAGGCCCAGATTCAGGGATTCAGTGCCCGAGATGGTACGGATGCCCCTTCAGGATGGTGAACGCACGATACAACTGTTCGAGCAACACCGCCCTCGCCAGTTCATGCGCGATAGTCATTTTTCCAAGGGACAGGACGAAATCGGCCTGATTTCGGGTGTTTTCCGTAAACCCATCTGCAGGCCCAATGGCAAATAGAAGCGGCGCAGGGTTTCGATCCTGGTGCGAGCGAACGAATTGCGCCAGTTCCTCTGAGGAGAGCTGTTTACCGTGAGAGTCTAGCAAGATGAGATAGCGCCGCGTGCTCCGTCCATCGCGGCCGGAGGTTTTCAGCAGCCCGGCTTCATCTTTGACGGAAATGCCTTCGACATCGCAGTACTGCTTGAGCCGTTTTAGGTAGTCATCGGAGAGGGACTGGATCGCGGGAGACTTAGTTTTGCCGATCCATGCGACGGTGAGTTTCACGGGATTCGAAGAAAAGATTTTAACCGCAGAGGTCGCAAAGGCGCTGCGCAGAGGACGCGGAGAATTTTACAGTTTACTTTTTCGCGTTCTCGACGGTTGAGAATGTTGTCTTCTTTAAGCGCGCTTCTTCGCCGCTGTTTTGGAGACCGTCCGCTTGCGTGGTTTCGCCGCCAGAGCGTCTGGTTCAACCTTCTTTGCCGATTTCCAAAGCCGCTCGAGGTCGTAGTATTTGCGCGCAGCCTCGGAAAAGATGTGGACGACAAAATCCACATAGTCGATTAGTACCCACTCGGCCTGCCTGTATCCTTCGATGTTGTTGGGATAATGGCCGGCACGTTTCAAGCGCAGCTCGACTTCATCGGAAATTGCTTGCACCTGGCGGGGATTGGTCCCGCTGCAGATCAGAAAATAGTCGGTGAATGCGCCTGAGGCCTGATCCATCTCAAGCAGGCTGATTTGTTCGGCTTTCTTTTCCTGACACGCGGCGAGGGCTTCGGAGACTTGCTTCTTCAGATCATTTTTCATTCGGTTAACGGATCGCTGGTTGGGCATCAACGAGTGTACAGGCCTTCCTTCTTTATGTATTCTTCCACACTCTCAGGCACAAATTTCTTGATCGGGCGTTTCGCGGCAACCGCCTCGCGGACAGCGCTGGCCGAGATGTTCTGATTCACATTGTCGAGCAGGTGCAGAGTAACTCCCGGGAGCACCAGGTCTCCCGCAGCAGGCTGCTTACTAAAAGGTTTTGTGATCTCTGCCCGGGGGCGCAATTTTTCCGGCAGCGCATCGGCTACGTCGGCAAGCGAGAACCCCGGGCGGCTGGCGACGATGAACTCGCATTCGGAGAAGAGCGCCTCTGCCTCGCGCCACTTGGCGATATCTTTGAAAGCGTCTACTCCGATCAGAAAAAAAAGCCGGTCACTTTTCTTCAGCGACTGCTTCACTTTGCGGATAGTGTCAATGCTGTAGTTCGGAGAAGAGGCCACACTTCCCCGCACGCTTTTTTTTTCATGCAACATGAATTCGCCCGGAGCCTCTCGCAGTGAAGGCAGGAACGACTTTTCACCCTGGGTGGCAAGGGCGGTCATGGCATAACGATGGAAGTAAGAAGCACCCGGCTGGGCGGTCCTATGCGGAGGAACGTTGGTGGGAACGAAGTACACCCGACCCAATTGGCAACGTTCGCGGGCCGCGTGAGCGAGCGCGAGATGGCCCTTGTGGATGGGATCGAAGGTGCCGCCAAAAAGTCCGATGTTCATATTAATCGTCGTTGGGCGTTCGTCTTAATCGTCGTTGGGCGTACGTCGTTGGTCGTTGGCCAAAGCCGGACGTCGTTCGTCGTTGGTCGTTGGCCAAAACCGAACACTTTATTCCGCGCAGCGATGACCGCTAATCCGGTGCAATGAATTTTGACGAACAACCGGTAACCGGCGTCCTATTTGGTTTTGCCAACGACCAACGACGTATTTGTTTTATGCGCTCACCTCGGCAGGCTGTGCGCGCCTGACTTCCTCAACTTTTTCCGCCATCGCGTATTTCAGTTTTTCGAGACCTTCACCGGTCACTGCGGAGATCGGAAAAAACTCGAGACCATTGGATTTCGCGTAGCGCTTCAGCTTCGCTAGCTTGCTCTTGTTGGCGACATCGCATTTAGAAGCCACCAGAAGCATTGGCTTATTTTCGAGTCCTGCCCCAAAGCTGCTAAGTTCGCCCACGATTACTTCGAAATCTTTCACCGGATCGGGACGGCCGCTCGCATCGGAAACGTCGACCAGATGCACCAGAAGCCGCGTGCGCTCGATGTGGCGCAGAAACTGAGTGCCGAGACCTGCGCCTTCATGCGCGCCTTCGATCAGGCCAGGAATATCGGCGACCACAAAACTGCTTTCGTTCGGTGGATCGCCCACGACGACTACTCCAAGATTTGGTTCCAAAGTAGTGAAAGGATAATCGGCGATCTTGGGCCGAGCCGCCGAAATTCGAGAAATCAGCGTGGACTTACCCGCGTTGGGATAACCGACTAGCCCAACGTCGGCGAGCAGCTTCAATTCGAGCCGCAACGTACGCTCTTCCCCGGGACGGCCGTCTTCATGCTCGCGCGGAGCCTGGTGCGTAGAAGTTGTGAATCGTGCATTGCCGCGCCCGCCGCGCCCGCCGCGAGCAATCACCAGGCGATCGTCAGGCGAGGAAAAATCGTGCACGCGCTCACCCGAGTCAGCGTCGTAAACGATGGTGCCGACGGGAACTTTTAGGACAACGTCTACACCCTCGCGCCCGGTTTTGTTCGAGCCTTCCCCGTGGCGCCCGCGCTGGGCTTTGTATTCAGGATTGAAGCGAAAATGTACCAGGGTATTGTGGCGCTCGCTGGATTCCATGATGACGTCGCCGCCCTTGCCACCGTCGCCGCCGGATGGGCCTCCGCGCGGGACGAACTTCTCCCTGCGGAAGGCGAGACAGCCATTGCCGCCATCGCCAGCTTTAATCCGGATTGTGGCCTCGTCGATGAACATGGGAATTAGCCGTCAGCCGTCAGGAAAATCGTCGTTGGTCGTTGGTCGTTCGCGACCCGCTTTGTGTACAAACTTATTCAAACACAAAAATGCTCCGGCGATGCTGCCGGAGCATTGGCTTTACCTGATGGCTGAGAGCTGAGGGCTAAAAAGCTACTTCGCTTCCAGGGGCTCGATCATCACGAACTTACCCATCGAACCACGGTCCTTAAACACGATCTTGCCGCTTATCTTGGCGAACAAGGTATCGTCTTTGCCGCGGCCAACGTTCAGTCCGGGCTTCACGCGGGTGCCGCGCTGGCGAACGATGATGGTGCCTCCGGGGACAGTCTGGCCGCCGAACGCCTTGAATCCGAGGCGCTGCGCGTTAGAGTCGCGCCCGTTCCGTGAACTGCCTAATCCTTTTTTGTGGGCCATAAAACCAAGCTCCTAGCTTTTAGCTCTTAGCTCAAAAGCCGTCAGCCATCAGCCGTCAGCTTTCAGCTTTCAGCTTTCAGCAAAACTCGATACAAACATACTTCAGCAAAATCTCAGGTTGGAACCTTCCCGCCCCTAAAACTAAAAATTGTGTCATTCCGAATCGCTTTAGCGATGAGGAATCTGCTTTACTCGCCGCTTCAGCGGAATCTGCTTTACTTCTTCTTCCCTGGACTCTTCTTTGCCGCGCTTTTCTTCGGAGCGGCAGCCTTCTTCTTGGCAGCTGGTTTCGCTGCCTTTGCCTCAGCCTTCTCTTCAGTCCTCGACTCGACTTTCGCCGAAGCCACTTTCTTAGGCTTCGCTTCTTTTTTCAGCAACGCAGGCGCGTTGAACTTCTGGCCGTCGAAAGCAATCTCCGTGATCCGCACCGAGCTGAAGGGCTGCCGATGCCCGGCGATCTTCTTGTACTGCTTCTTTTTCTTGTAGTGGAAGACCAGAATTTTCTTGGCGCGACCTTCGTTAAGGATTTCGCCGGTCACAACCGCGTTCGACTCGGGGCGCGCAATCTGCCCCTCGCTCGCCGACACCGCCAGCACATCGTTAAATTCCACCGTGCCATTGCTGGCCGCCGCCTGGGTTTCCAGGCGAAGCACATCCCCGGGCGCCACTCGATATTGCTTACCGCCAGCGCGGATCACCGCGTACATACTCATGCCTCCATTGCTCTCAGCAGAACTGTAAACCGAACGCTTGCTTCAGCATTCTTAATTCTTAAAGACAAGCTTGTCCAAGTTCCAGCCGGTGGAGCAATTCAAATTTTTTGCGCTTGCTGTTTTTTCCGCGCCGGTCGTTTTCGTTTCAACTGCCCTGTTTCAACTTCTCTGTTTCAACTTTGTTCCGACGTTAAGCGGACGGCCCTAACCCGAGGTCCCTTAAACGCAGTTTTTCGCGCTGAGGTGGAAGAATAGAGCCGCAAGTACAGGCAAACTCAATTAGTTTAACGTGATAAGCGGAAGACGGTCAAACCGAGAGGGCGTAGTACACTCCGGAAAAAATTCAGACACATCCCTTGGGCCCCTGGGGGGACGCGGGCAAGTTCTGAGTGAAATCGCCTGGTTACAACAGCTAGTCTCCGAGAGCATAATGCGTGCATGGATCGAGATATTAGCTGGCAGCGGATCGCGATTGCCGTGTTGGTCGGGTGTGCCGTGTTTGCAAGTGCGAAGTTGGCATATGGTTTCCAGGTATCCACAAAAGACATAATCGGGATTGTCATTTGCTTGGCTGTGGTGTTCGGGTTGGCTGGCCTAGTTCTCGTTTTCAGTGACAACGTGACACTACGGCCGAACATGTCAGCGGAAGAGCACGAAGCGGCAACCGCTAAACGGTCGAATCGGCTTCAGCGGGGGTGGGCAGTCGCTCTGTTCATCATGGCGCTTATCGCTTTGCCCCTTCATGCGTTCGGAGTTGAACATGAGCCGCTATGGCAGCGCCTTCTCTACTCGGGTTTGGCGGCATTCATTGTCGTTAATTTTCTATTGAGCTGGCACCGTTCCCGAAAACAGGTGGGCTCAGGGAATGAAGGATTGGCAAACAACCGGAAGTGACGTAGAGATAGTGGACGTAAGATCGCCATCTCACTCACTGACTTGATCTCTGTTTTTGTGCCAGGGGGTGTAGCTGAATTGTTCCCGGAGTTACTAGCCCGCCCCGCCGAGAGGAACAGACTCTATTGCGGCGACAAACTTTCTTCGATTGCGACCTTCTCGCCTTCCTCAACATTGATCACGCGATGCAGGGTGCGGTGGCCCGCCAGAGTGATGTCGATCACGTAAGTTCCGGGATTCAGATAGAAATCATATGGCGCAGTCTTGTCGAGCACGCGGCCATTGACCATGATCTGCGCGCCTTTGGGCTAGGTCTTGATGCTCACAATCCCCATGCTCGATCCACCGCCGCCCGCGCGCAAAAACTTTCTTGAATTCTCCGTGACGCGCCGCGCCCCTATTCTTTTGGCTCGATGATTCGCAGTGTATCGTTGGCTCGCAGGTCCCGCGTCAGCCTCTGTTTGCGGCCGGAGGGCCAATCAACATCCACTTCATCCACCTTCGTGGCGTCTCCCAGGCCAAAGTATAGCGGCAGAACGCTCTGAGCCAGATAGCCGGACTTGCCGTCATTGTATTTCATATACACCTGGCCGCCCGCATGGACCCGCACCGTTCCCCCGAGCCCGTTGCGATTCGAAGCGGTCCCGACAAGAACGATCTTGAGCCAGTGAATCTTCTTGCGCTGCGCCAGGTCGCTCATGAGCACGCGCGGCGGTGCGTTCCATTCCCCAGTCACGATATCCAAATCGCCGTCGTTGTCGATATCGAAAATCACCGACCCGCGGCTGGACATCGTACTCATCACCGTAATTTTCCCAGTCCTGCCGGCACAGACCATCCGGTTCATGTGGTTCAGGTCCGCTTGAGAACAATCCAGGTCGAAAAGCGGTGAGTGCGTTTCGGGGCGCGGCTCGATCCCCAGCAAAAATTCGGAATCCAGAAATTTCTCGCCGCGGTTGTTCAACAACATCGAGTTGATTCCATAGCGAAAGGGATAGCTCATCCCCGAGGTGATGAAAACGTCGTCCCAGCCATCGGCGTTGATGTCCGCTACGCTAACGCCCCAAGGCCAGTAATTCTCCACCCCCTTGGCGTCGGAGACTTCATCGAACTTGCCGTTTCCAAGGTTGTGATACAAGGCGTTGCCGAAAATGAAGCTATCGCGCGGCCCACCCAGAAATTTCGTGTTGCCCCGTGCTTTCAGTTTTTCTTCCGATGGTCCGACTTCTTCCCACATGTCCGAATGCATGTCGGTCAGCAAGAGGTCCAAGCGCCCGTCGTTATCGAAGTCGAAGAACTTAATGCCCATGCTTCCCCATGGCGTCCGCGGAAAATACTCCGCGGTTTTGTCCACGAATTTCTTGCCGCCTACATTCTCGAAATACGATGCGTGCCCATGCATGTTCAGGAAAAAGACGCCGGGAAAACCATCTCCTTTGAGGTCGGCAAAACTTGCATCGCCGCACCAGCCGTGCGGAGTCAGCCCCACCTCGGCGGTCACGTCCTTAAATCTGTCCTGCCCCATATTCTTGTAGAGGACGGGATACTCATATCGGTCGGGGAGGAGATATTGGAAGAAGGCGCGATCCACAGCGCGATATTCGCCGTCGGGACCTTTTTCGTCGTTCGTGTAGTTGCCGACATTGCAGACCAGCAGGTCCGCCAGCCCGTCGTTGTCGTAATCGAAGAAAAACGCTCCTGAGGAGTGCGCGGAGAGGGCCAGCCCAGCTTCCTTGGTGATGTCCTTGAAGTGGCCGTGCCCGTCGTTTTTGAACAGCACGTTGCCGCCGCGAACGGTGGTCACGAACAGGTCCTGGCTGCCGTCATTATCAATGTCGCCGAATGCCGCGCTGACGCTGATCCGCCCCGGCAGGCCCACACCCGCTTCCTGGGTAATGTTCTTGAACTTGCCGCCGCCAAGGTTCTTCCACAACTCGTTGCCTCCCACCTGGTTTACAAAATAAATGTCGTAGAGTCCGTCGCCGTCGACGTCCGCCACCGCCAGGCCGTTGCCGTGATCGTACTGGCTGGGCTTCATGTCAATTCGCGTGTCCGCCACGCTGTGTTGAATGAACGTAATGCCGCTCTCCTTGACGCTATCGGTGAATTGAAAGTCATGAAATACCCTGAACTGGCCGATGGTCTCGAGTTGGGCCTTCTTGCGGGCGGCCAGCGTGTCCACACCGACATCCGGGTCAGGGTAGCGCACTTCGACCGGCTTCGCCGGCTCACTCGACGGTGTTGCCCCTGCCGAAGACTGCGCTGCATCCTGTGGGGGCGCCAGGTGGCTCACTTGTTGATTCGCCACGGAATTTGCCCCAGGGGTCGTCGCGCGCGGCATGCCATGCTCCATCTCTTCCGCAGCGGAAACTTTCTCCTGTGCCAACAACGCAGACCCAGCCAGCACAAACACCACTCCGGCAATCCACACAATTCTGTAGTTGACCATGCCGCCTAGTCTCTCCTTGCAGAAAACAACGCGCCACCCGTTTACCGGACGAAGTATATCTCAGGCCGTACAGTCGGGCTTCAGGGTCCGTCCTGCGAGTACGGAACGGTTTTGAGCCTTGCCACTAGCGCCACGTGACGAATCTTCCACTGATCGGGCAGCCAGTCAGATAAGTCGCTCATCTTTGCCTGAGGCAGGTTTATCAGAGCGGGGAGCACATAATTCTCGCTTAGCGCTTCGACCCCAGCGCCGGGCGACCTAACGCAACCCACTTTATTGTGTCCGGCGTGGTTTTATTTCAAGGGGTTTCCCGGATCCACAGTTGTATCCCACGCAGCTGTTGGACCGGGTGTAGAGATTTGTAAAATTTGGCCAATTCTGAGCTCTGCCTGGGCGCAAACGACGCGTCATTGGTGATAAATCCCATCCCACTCACTGACTTGATCTCTGTTTTTGTGCGAGGGGTGTAGCTGAATTTTCCCGGAGTGTCTACCTCGGCAAGCCGAACACCGCCAGGGTTATTGCGGCGACAAGCTTTCTTCGATGGCGACCTTCTCGCCCTGTTCGACTTCGATTACGCGGTGCAGGCTGCGGTAGCCGGACATAGTGAGATCGATCTCATAAGTTCCGGGGTTGAGATAGAAATCAAAAGGCGCGGTTTTGTCGAGTACGCGGTTATTAACCATGATCTGCGCACCCTTAGGCTGGGTTTTGACGCTCACAATTCCCATGCTGGTGGATTCGCCGCGGTTGAACACTTTTTTGAATTTCCCGCCCGCGCCGCGGATGTCGTCGGTGCTGCCTAGGCGTTTGAGTGAGACGTTCACATTCGCCGTCTGCCCGGATTGGACGCTCACCGTGCTAGTCCCTTCCAGGAACCCGGCGCGCCGCACCACAACCGTGTGGTTGCCGGGCTTGTCAAACGAAAATAGTGTCGGAGTAAGCCTGCCGGTGTCGCGGCCATCGATCACAATGGCGCCGCCGGCCGGCGTGCTCGAAACCATCAATGTTGTGGCAACGGAACTCAGCTGCAGCGCAACCGACGAGGTGCCTGCCCGTAATGCGATTGTGCGGCTGGCTGGAGCAAACCCCGTTTTGGTGGCAACGACGACGTGCTGGCCAGGGGCGATGTCAGTAAGCGTGCACGGGCTCTGGCACAACGGGCTGCCGTCAAATGTGATCTGCGCTCCTGCCGGAACTGAGGAAACCGTTAGCTGCGCTACTACCGGCCCCCCGGCATGGGTCTTTGTCCGGCCGCGACGGCTTGTCTGCGGTGCTTCAGGTTGCTCATCAACAGTAAGGGTCGGCGGCGCCTGAACTGTAGGCGGCGCAACTTCGGCCTGAGGCTGCGGAGGGGGCGGAGTCGGAGCTGCTGCCGGCGGCGGAGTATGGTTCGCAGGAGCGGTCTGCGCCGGTGCGGCTGCGGCCCTCGAACCCCCACTATCGTGGTCTTCCAGATAACTGTGCATCGCCATTGCACTAACGATGATGGTAATGAGTAGCCCCGCCCCTCCCACTCCATACAGGTAAAGTTTGGGCGGAGTTTTACGAAGTTCAGCAATGGCTTTTTGGGCGACTTCGCGGACCGGAATCGGCTGCTTCTCCGCAGGTTTTTTCCCCGCTGACAGCGGAGGCAGCGCTGGCGTAGCTTCATCTGGCACAGGGTCGGGCGATATGGACGGAACAAACGCCTCTTTGAGGGGCGGTAGCTCTTCGAGTTCAGAGAAGCTTATCTTACTTCCGCCAGCCGGGCTGGCGTCGCTGTTATCGTTGTCGGAGACAAGCGGATCGACGCTGAACCCAGGCTTTGAAGTCGGTTTTGGAGCTACTGGCGCTGCTGCCGAAGCAGCTGGCTTGGGCAGCGGCTTGGCGACGGGAGCCGGTTTCGCGGTGACCGTCGGCTTGGGAGCAACTTTCGCGCCGACGCCGGCAGCCGCTCCCGCTGCTTGAGTTTTGGGTTTTACCGCTGCCGCAGGTGGCGCAATCTTGTTTACGTGGCTGTTGCACTGCTCGAGTTCTCGCACCAACTCCTGGCCGCTCTGAAAACGATTGTCCGGCGATTTCGAAATCGCTTTCATAATCAGCGCACTCAAGCCCGGACTGAGATTTGGCTTCAGCCGATGCGGGAGAGGCGGAACTGTATCCAGGATGCCGGCACGGATTTGCTCCGCGGTTTGTCCAGCGAACGCCTTGCGCTCGGTGGCCATCTCGTAAAGAATCGCGCCCAGGCTGAAGAGAGCGGAACGATGATCGCAAGCTTCGCCACGCAATTGTTCCGGTGAAATATAGTGCAGAATTTCTGGAACTCCCGCGGCACCGGCGAGCGAATTCATCGATGAAATGCCGAAACCGAGCACCTTCACCATGCCGTCCCACTGCACCATGATCTTCGCCGGCTCCAGCGAGTGGTGAACGACTTTGTGCACCTGTGCGTGATCGAGCGCATGGCAGATTTGCCGTGCGGTGTCTTGCAAATCCCAGATTGAAAAGCTGTCTTTGCGCGCCAGAGTCGTGGCTATAGAGTTGCCCTGGACATATTCAGCGCCGGCCAGCAGTTGGCCTTCTTCATCACCCACGCCATAAAGCACAGCGATGTTGTGACTGTTGAGCGGTTTCGAGCGATCGGCTTCTTCGAAGACGGCTTTGACCAGATCGTCGCGGTCCGGCAGATTATTCAGAGCAACAACTTTCAGCGCGATGGTCTGCTGGGTCTCGGTGTCCAGCGCCTTGTACACAGTCGCAAACGCAGACTGCCCTAGTTTGCCTTGGATGTCGAAACGTCCGATCTTGGTGGGCATTTTTTCTGCCTCAAACTCCAGTCGAAGACGTACAGCTAGAGCGAGTAATAGAAATAATAAGTTGTAAGTGGTTCCAAGCGGGAATTACCGAAGTACCTACGAATACTGAGGAAGGACCGTCGAGGTACCGTGGTGCCCCCTATTTCAGAGATGCACCACGGCGGCTGAGTCTAGACGGAGCCTAGTCTCCCGACAGCTTCCTTCCTTCCAGGGTCACAACAACCGGGATCGATGTCCCATCCGGGAGAGTCAGCGACTGCTGTACCATGCGCAATTGCTTGGAATCATCATCGAACACTATAGACAGGACGACCGTGCGAGTTAAAACTCCTGACTGGAAAATACTGGCGTTGACCGTACCCGTGCAGTCCGAGTTCACCGTCCACGCTCCGGTAAGCGTCTCATGGACGAACTGGCCTCCCACATTTCTATCTTCGGTTCCAGCGAAGTTCCCGGCGTGATCTGCTCTGATTCGAACCACAGCCGCAGCTGGAACCCCACCAGTTGGAAGAATAATTGTCCCGGTGAGAGTCGCTCCCCAACTCCCAGCCGCCTGGGCTAACGAGCACCGTTCAGCCGCCACTTGAGGCGCTAGCGTCATTGAAAGTACGGTGACGAAAAGAATCGCCAACACGATCCGAGCTTTGTGATTCATAAAACAACCTCCTTGTGAGTATGTAGAGTTCATCAAGCCATCTCGGAACGAGACGAGTTCATTCGGCACTTTTCCCGAAGTTTATTCTTATGAATTTTCCGAGCGGGGTCGTCTCTCCCGGGAGCCGGGCCGTTTCGCCTGAGTGGGTGATGCAGTCCTAGCGTGCGCGAACGCTGCTCTTCGGACAGGCGATTAAACGCGCGTATTGTCCTGCCGAAAACTCGCGAAGTCAAGGGTTTAGTCTGTCCGACGTCAGACACAAACTGCCAGGTCGTGGAGTGACTTCTGCCAGTCGGGTTCCGGAGAGGTGCACTCTAAAATGGAACCGTTTCGCAAGCGACACGTACTAACACTAGACAACTTGCCGAGGAAGCCGGCTTGCTAAACGGCTGGAAGCTGTTTTCTTACGGCGAATGACAAATGTCAGGAGCCGCAACTGACGATCTGCACTGGCAAGTTAAAGCACGATAAATGATTCTGGAAATGGTTGTTGGGCAGCAATTGATCGGCTATGCTAGGTGCTCCCAAACAGGTTCGATTGCCTCGTAATCCGGCAGGAAATCAATTATGACTTTGGCGCGATTCGTCCGAAAAAACGCGTTCCGCAATAAGCGGCGCACTCTCTTGACGATGTTGAGCATCGCCTTTCCCCTTCTGCTGCTCTCATTTCTGATGTCGATCTGGAGGGCTTTCTACGGCGACGACCTGCGGAGCGAACAGTCCAACCAGCGCCTGATTACACGGCACAAGGTTTCGCTCACTAATCTGATCCCAAGTTCTTATCGCGACAAAATTCGCCACATCCCCGGCGTCACCCGGGCGTTACCGATGAATTGGTTCGGTGGGGTCTATAAAGACGCAAAACCGGAGAACTTCTTTGCTCGTTTTGGGACCGACCCCGACGAGTTCTTCGATGTTTATACAGAGCTATCCATTCCCAAGGATCAAGAAGATGCCTGGAAGAAAGACCGCGCCGGTTGTATCGCAGATGCGGAACTGGCAAAGAAGTACGGTTGGAAGATAGGCGACCGGATCGTGTTGACCGGCGATATCTACCCCATCACCCTCGAACTAACCTTGCGTGGGCTCTTTACCGCGCAAATTCCAAACAATTCGCTGTACTTCAACGAAAAGTACGTTGAAGAGGGAGTGCCATTTGCCAAGGGAGTGGCAGGCTTTTACGCAATCCTGGTGGATTCGCCGCAGAACGTGAACCGCGTCTCACACGACGTGGACGCGGCATTTGCCAACGCGCCCGAACCTACAAGGACGGAGACAGAAAAAGCCTTCGGGCTTAGTTTCCTTGCCATGCTGGGAAATGTGAAGGCCTTCATCCTGATCATCTCGTCGGCCGCTGTGTTCACCATTTTGCTGGTAACCGGAAACACCATGGCAATGTCCATTCGCGAGCGGACTCGCGAAGTGGCGGTGCTGAAGACGCTCGGCTTTACCAGGGGAACGATACTCGGACTGTTTGTCGGCGAAGCCGTTTCCATCGCCGCAGTTGGAGGGGTGCTGGGAACCCTGATTGCGCTCTTATTTCTTTCAGGCGGGACCCACGCTCCGCAAGGGGCCAACCTCTTCGTGATTGCCTTACACGAATGGAAATTCACGGCTCCAGCTGCCTGGGGTGTGGCGATTCTAGCCGGGTTGTTGAGTTCGGCGATTCCAGCCTACGGTGCTTCCCGTACGGGCATCGTGGAAGGTTTGCGTCATATCGGCTAAGAAAAGGTTCTCACAATGGCGATACCCATCAGCTATAACATCCGCAACATGATTCTCCGTAAGCGCCTCACCCTAATGACGGCGCTGGGAATCGCCCTGACCGTCACCACGACGGTTTTCTTGATGATGCTCCTGGCGGGAATGCGCAAGGCCTTCGTTTCCAGCGGAGATCCCCTGAATGTGCTGGTGTTGCGCAAGGGCTCGACCTCGGAACTTACTGGAGGTTTCACCAAGGACAAGATGCCCATCCTTCGCCAGCTTCCAGGAGTTGCGACGGACAGTCACGGACAACCAATGGTTTCCGGCGAGTGGGTGGTTGTAGTTGTGCTTCCGCATAGAGACGGAACTGGCGAGGTCAATGTTACGTTGCGGGGCATGGAGCAGGACGGACTGGAACTGCGGAGCAAGAAGGCCAAACTGATCGAAGGAAGCTGGTTCTCTTCAGGCCAGCGTGAAGTCGTGGTCAGCAGCTCCATTCACAATCGTTTTTCCCATACCAACGTTGGCGACATGATTGATTTCGGAAAAGGAGCATGGAAGGTCACTGGCATTTTCGATGGCGGCGGGTCTGCCTATGACTCCGAAATCTGGACCGACATTAACCAGGTTGCAAACCAGTTCAACCGGCAAGGTGCAGTCGGCAACGCGTACCTCAGGGCGACCGACCCGGTCGCTGCGGATTCCTTAAAGCATCGCGTCGCCGATGATCAGCAACTTCAACTCGATGGCATGCTCGAGACCGAGTACTACGACAAGCAAACTGCCAATGGCGGTGGGATCCGCTTAATGGGCTTCATTGTCGCGCTCACCATGGCCATAGGCTCAATCTTTGCGGCCGCGAATACAATGTATGCCGCCGTGGCTTACCGCTCTCGCGAAATTGCTACTCTACGCGTTATAGGTTTCCGCCGGGGAAGCATTGTGACATCGTTTGTTTTTGAGTCTGTGTTGCTCGCGTTATTGGGGGCGGCAATCGGGATTGTCCTGATGTTGCCTTTTAACGGCATGAGCACATCGACTTCGAATCAGGTTACATTCAGCGAAGTCGAGTTCAGCATGCGCATTACGCTGCAAGTAGTGATCACGGCGGTGGTGTTTGCCGTTGCCATGGGCTTGATCGGCGGCGTGGCTCCTGCGTGGGGCGCTGCGCGCCGGGAAATTCTGGCGGCACTCAGGGATTAGGGGTAATGGAAGAGAATGTCAACCGACACCAAACATAAAGATTTGGAAGGCCTACGTATAGATCGCTCGGCTAGCGTTGCCGACACCAGCCCATCTCCTTGGGCAAAGACCTTTATTTTGGCTGGCGTCGCTGTGTTGGTGCTTGCGGGAATCGCCGCTCTGGCCTATCGCTTCATCGGTGGATCTGCTCCGGAAGTGGAAGTTGTTCGTGCCACCGCCGAAGGTGGTGACATTGGCGGAGTGGTCCTCACCGCAACCGGCTACATAATCCCTCATCACAAGATCGAAGCCAACTCTAAAGTGACTGGCCGCGTGGCCTGGATTGGGGTCGAGAAGGGTGACAAGGTCAAAGAAGGTCAAGTTCTGGTGCGTTTAGAGGACCAGGAATTCAGGGCCCAATATGATCAGGCGCGAGGCGCCGCAGACAGTGCTCGCGCCCAGCTGGAACAACTCCAGCATGGCTCGCGGCCGGAGGAAATTCAGCAGGCGGAGCACAACTTGAGTGAGGCCCGAGCCACAGCGGCCAATGACAAGATCACGCTTGAACGAACCAGAACCCTGGTCACGCAAGGCGTACTCTCACAGCAGGCTCTGGATGACGCAAACGGAAAATATGAGGCAAGCCAGCAACGTGTGCATTCGTTAGAACAGAGTCACCAACTGGCTAAGATCGGCCCGCGTGCCGAAGAAATCGCTCGCGCTCAGGGGTCTCTCACCCAGGCTGCAGGCCAGGCCGCTTATGCCAAGTCGCAGCTCGATGCTACGGTGATTCGGGCCCCGATCACCGGCACCATCCTGGACCGCAGTGTAGAAAAAGGTGAGTTGCTCACCGGCCAATTTGCCAGCGCAGCGCGGCCGGTCTTCTCGTTGGCCAACCTTGAGGACATTCAAGCCGATCTGGACGTTGCCCAAGACGACTTCGCAAAACTTACTCCTCATCAGAAGGCGGTTGTGACCGTGGACGCATTCCCCGATTTGAAATGGGATGGCGTGATCGCGGAAGTCTCGCCGGAAGCGAATCGGCAGAAGGCGACGATCGAAGTTAAGGTTCAAATCCTGAATCCAGATTCGCACCTGCGTCCGGAGATGAATACCACGGTTCATTTCATTGCGGAAGAGAACAAAAGCGCCAATGCGCAATCTGCCGGCGCCTATGTTCCGACCGCCGCGCTACGCGATGCCGACGGAAAGAAATATGTATTCATCGTTTTAAATGACAAGGCCATGAAACGCGACGTTAAAGTTCTTTCGCAGCGCAGCGGCGGCGGGCTGGTAAGCGGATTGAACGGCGGAGAGACGGTGATCACGACAGCACCAGAGGGTTTGAAAGACGGAGACAAAATCAAGATTAAGGGACAATCATGAGCACTGCTATTGCAACTAATGTCGCTACTGCAACCAAAGTCGTACAAGCGCGGAATGTCAGCAAAATTTTCAAGCGTGACGCTTTTCAAGTGAAGGCCCTCGACAACGTCTCCATCGAGATAGCGGGCGGAGAGTTTCTGGCGCTCATGGGCCCTTCCGGTTCGGGCAAGACCACTCTGCTGAACATGATCGCGGCGATCGACCGCCCGACTGCTGGAGAATTGCTGGTTCTCGGGCAAAATATTTTTCGCTTCAGCGACACGCAATCTGCCAAGTGGCGCAACGAGCACATCGGCTACGTGTTTCAAACGTTCAACCTCATTCCTGTGCTCACCGCATTTGAAAATGTCGAACTGCCTCTCTTGCTCACGAAACTGAACTCACACCAACGCCGCGATCACGTGATGACCGCGCTGAAACTCGTAGGCCTCGAAGATCGGGTGCATCACCTGCCCAAGCAGCTTTCCGGCGGACAAGAGCAGCGTGTGGCCATAGCGCGGGCCATTGTGAGTGATCCAACATTGCTGCTGGCCGACGAACCGACAGGCGACCTGGATAGCCAATCGGCAACCGAAGTGTTGGAAATCCTGAAGCGGCTGAATGAAGACTTTCATAAGACCGTGATCATGGTCACCCACGATCCGCATGCGGCTTCTTATGCCCATGTGACCCGGCACTTGGAAAAGGGCATGCTGCTCCCGGCCTAATGTTCGAAAGGACGGGCGCAGGCGCCCGTCCATCCATTCTTACAGTCAGTCTTCTCGTTCTCGCCTAAAGCTCACTGGCTGCACTGCCGATGTAAAGACTATGAGGCAGCAGTTTGTCCGCTTGCAGCAAATCCTCCACGCAGGTTAGGGGTAAGCCCGTGATGGGAGCTACATCATCGGTTCCACACGCCACTCGCCCCATTGCCAACGGAAGGTCTGAACCCTTGATTCATATTCGAGACCTCATTTACAAAACCGCCGGGATTTTCCAGGCCAATAACAAACTGCAGCTGCTCGAACGCCATTGCAATAAACGAATGAAGGCGTTGGGAGTGTCGACATTGCGCGACTACTACGGTTGCCTCACGGTAGATCCGATACGGCAGGCCGAGATGGCCAGTCTGCTGAATGAAATCACCGTCGGCGAAACCTTCTTTTTTCGAAACCGCCCGCAGCTCGATGCCATCCGGAAAATCGTGTTGCCAACAATTATCGACGCCAAATTAAAGACCAGTCAGTCGCCAGTGCGGATCTGGTGCGCGGGCTGCTCCACCGGAGAAGAGGCCTTCACGCTTTCGATGATGCTGCTCGACGAAACGCAAGAGACGCTCAAGGGCTACGGCGCAGAAATCATTGCGACCGACTTAAATGACGGCGCCATCGCGCACGCCAAGGCCGGCTGCTACGGCGATCGCAGCACCCGCACCCTTGAGCCGCATTTTCGAAACAAGTATTTCAACATCTCCGGCGACAAATTGCAGGTAAAGCCCGAAGTGCAGGCAAATGTCAGCTTTAGCCGCTTAAATCTGCTCGACGATTCGCGAATGCTGTTGGCGAAGGGTATGGACCTGATCCTATGCTGCAACGTACTTATCTATTTCGACGCCACTTCAAAGAAGCGGGTCATTCAGCACTTCTATCGCAACCTGCTGCCACACGGGTATTTGTTGCTGGGACGCTCCGAATCGCTATTCGGAATCAGTGAAGATTTCCGGCTGGTGCACATGCCATCCGCCACCGCCTACGTAAAGTCGGGAAGAGATAAGGCCGATTCGCCAAGACAGCCATGAGCGCAGCGACTGCAAGTCACATTCTCGAAAAACTGGAATTCACTCGCGAGCTGCCCTCCGCCCCGGCTGTCCTGATGCGGCTCCTTAGGTTTATGGAGAAGCCGTTGGATCAGGTCGCTGTGGATCAGATCGTAAATCTGATTTCGCAACATAAGTCGTTGGCGGGGCACTGCCTCCAGGTGGCCAACTCGCCCCTTTTCGGCGCTAGCAATGGCGATGAGGTAGTTAGCATTCAGGGCTCGGTAGTGGCGGTCGGGCTCGACCGGATTCAACAGATTGCGGTTTCCTGTTCCCTGCTGCGGTTGATGCCGACCATCTCTTTTGGCTTAAATCCAGCGGTTTTCTGGGCGCACTCGTTGGGATGCGCTCTGGTATCGCGTGAGTTCGCGACCCAGATCGGGTACCCGTATCCGGCGAAGGCATACGTTGCCGGGCTTCTGCATGATATCGGCGTCGTCGCCCTTCTTTGGGTTGCGCCACAGGATTTCCGCCGTTGCTTTGAAGAAGCCAGCCGGAACAAGATTCCCTTGCACGAAGCCGAAAAAAGAGTCTTCGGGATCACCCATTGTGAGAGTGGAAAAATCATTGCGCACAATTGGCGCCTGTCGGAGGAACTCACCGACGTCATCTTTGACCACCATTCGCCCGCGATGGGGGCGAGCAATTCCGTACTCACCAGCATCGTCTCGGTAAGCGATCTGCTTTGCCGCATCGGGGGACTGGGCTACGGGTATAGCGAAGACAAGCAAACCGATTTCGCGGAAGAGCCTGGGTTCGCAATCCTGGCGGTGAAATATCCAACGCTGCGGCCGTTCGACCTGGCTCGTTTCAGCTTCGAGACCGAAGGGCTGCTCGACGAAGTGCGCGCAGTGGCCTCGCAGGTTTATGGAGCTCATTGATAAAGATAGAACCCACTCCAGCGGCTTCGCGGGTTCGCGTGCTGATCGCGAACGACAGCGCGGTAATGACGCAAGCTCTGTGCCGCGTGGTTGAATCAGTGCCTTGGCTGCAGGTTTGTGGGACTGCGCGGCAGGGTCCGGAAACGTTAGAGAAGATCCGCGATTTACATCCGGATGTGGTCACTCTGGATGTGGATATGCCCGGCCTGAACGGAATTGAAGTGCTGAAGCGAACCATGAAAGACTTTCCCCTTCCGGTCATCATGGTCGGCACCCCCGATCAGGAAGCCGAGGTAATGATTGAAGCGCTGGGGATTGGTGCATTCGATTATCTCTCTAAACCCGACGCGGGACACGCTGTTCATCCCAGAAAGCTGAAACGGGAGCTGATTGCAAAGATTGACGCCGCGGCCCAAAGCCCGCTCGCCAGGAAACGTCCATCTGTTCAGGCTTCGCTGCCGCGTTCGGCGATGACCCCTATCCGGGAGCAGTTTGCCGTCATTCCTGAAATTGTTGCGCTCGGGACTTCTACCGGCGGGCCGAGGGCGCTGCAAGAGATTCTTCCCCTATTGCCGGCCGACTTGCCCGTGGGCGTGATCATCGTTCAGCACATGCCTCGTGGATTTACAGCTCCCTTTGCCAAACGGCTGAATAAGATGTCGGAGATCGAGGTGCGGGAAGCCGAACACGGAAACGCAATCGAAGCGGGAACGGTTTATATTGCGCCCGCGGGCCAACACATTAAAGTCCAACGCCGGGCTGAGTCAAAGGCGGCGATTTGTTTGTCCGATTATCCTTCCGGCACTATGCACAGGCCCTCAGCAGACGTCCTGATGCTTTCAGTCGCGGAAATTTTTGGGCGGTATTCGTTCGGTATCATTCTTACCGGCATGGGTGCGGACGGACTTCGAGGCATGACTGCAATTCGCCGCGCGGGAGGAATCACCATTGGCCAGGATGAGGCCAGCAGCGCGGTCTACGGAATGCCCCGCGTATGCGCCGAGAGTGGAATCCTGCAGAGAGTCGTTCCGCTCGATCAGGTGCCGCGACAAATTCTGCAAGCGCTGCGTTATCAGACAAAAGAATTGAAGGCGAACCCTATGAATCCCACTGATATCGATCCGTAGCAATCACTTCCCACGCGAAAGCAACGTCTGCTCCGGGTCGATAACCAGCTTGCGTACCCCCGCGGGCGCGGAGATGCGGAATTGGGTCTCTTGCCCTTCCGCGAAAATTCGTTTTAGAAAAATATTCTTTCCGCCAATCGAAGCGTAAACCGGAACCGCTGTAACTAGCGTGTCAGGGGCTTGATCTTGAATCAGGGTGCCAGTGACCAGAGTAGTTTTGCTTTTTTCCTTATCGGTGTCTGTAAATTTCAGATCTCGAAGTCCAAACGCTGGAATCGTAGTGCCGTTGATCCAACTTTCGTAGAACCAGTCGAGAGATTTATGCCCTTCATACCAGAGCGAGGGCGGCAGCTCAGATTCAAAAACGCGCATCAGCTCACTGGTGCTGACCGCCTTATCTTCATATTCCTTTCTGAGCTTACGGAGAGCGCGCAAGAATGGTTCATCTGCGATTTTTCGCGAGCTGATCACACGGGACGAACCTTTGTCTGGCGCGTCGCGCATCATGGTGCGCAGCATGTGTAACATCCACGTTCCGCGGCCGTAGCAGATCGGTTCATAAGAGCCGGGAAATTGCGAAGATGAAAGCCGGAAGCCCAGCGTTACTGGCCCCGCATCCATAAGCGAACTTCCATTTGGGGCTTTGGCCAACAAATCATCGCGGTAACTCTGCATGACTCGCCTGAACTTCGCGGGATCGTGAGATTCCAGCAGCATCAGGGCGCTGTAGTTGGCCAGGGCCTCCATCATCCACTGATCGCGATAGCCGCTCCAATTCACCAGATCGCCCCACCATTGGTGCGCCGTTTCGTGCGCGATTACCTGGTCGGAGAGAATTCTCCGTACCGGATCGGGTTCCAATCTGGTCTTTTCTTGCGGGGTAAGGAACGAATAGCTGGAAAGAAAAATAAGTCCGGGCCAGCCCTGGCTCACAGTTCCGGGCATCTGGGTAATCGCCAGTTCGCCATATGGGTAAGGCCCGAAGTAGCGTTCGTAAAACTCGATCGCTTTAGCCGATGTCGCGCCCACGGCTTGAGTATTCACAGCCGGCGAGGGGGGCTGAGAGGGAGGAATGATTGAAAATCTGTGTAAGCCTTCACCCGGCGCCACGCCGCGCGTGACCGGCACGGGCGGAGCTATTGAATTCGCAATATCGGCGGTTCCGGGGAAACCGCGTTCCACGTTGCCGGTCGCATAAGTCATTACTGCTACATCTCCGGCGCGATTCACGTTTTGCGAATACTTGCCCAGATTGAAGCCAGCGATCGGCACGGGTCGATTGGTTACCCACTTTGAAATTTGCTCGCCTCCGGCGGCGCTGGTTTGCGTTCGATGGCCTGTCGCCACCAACGTCCATGCCACCGGGTAGCGAAATTCAAGTTCGAAAGAGGCCATTGCAAAACCGCGATTGGGATACCAGGTGCCGTGCTCTCCGACGTAGAGCAGCCCGTTAGCAGCTTCGGAGAGCACCGACCCCGAATACTGAAAGGTCAACTGCATCTTTTGGCCTTTTTCCAGTGAGTCGGGCAAAATCACCGCGATCACATCGTTGCCCTGCCTGGCCAGATGCGAGCCCTCGACCGCTTGGTTGTGAATAAACTCTACGGGTTTACCATCGGCCCGCACTTCGCTCACGCGCAGAAAGCGCGACAACTCGAAGAACATGACACGCTTGGTTCTCTGTCGCGCAACCACGCTGAGAGTGGCCTTTGCCTCCAGCTCCTTCACCGGCTTGATGCGAGCATCAACCTTGAAATTGGTGATGTCGAAATCAACCGCGGAAGGTTCGTCACCCTTGCTGCGGCTGGAAAAGGGAGCGGAACCTGGCGGCGCCGGGACGGCGAATGAGGCCCACATATCGTAATAGTCTTCGCCGTCCACGTGCTTGTGTTGTCCGGCCATGACCTGCTCTTGCAGCAGTGAGTCATAGCGCACGTCAAATCCGCCGAGCTTGTTGCCTTGTAAGTAGGCGTGCAGCATACGATCCGTAGGTTTCGCTATCGGACCTTTTGCGCCGGGCAAACATTCGCTGAAACTCAGCAGTAACCGCAGCGAATCTTCCGTCGCTAGATTGCTGGCGGTGCTGCCCCACAAGGTGACGAACCGTTCCGAGTCATCCGTCGGACGCAAATAGGGTTGCAACTCGGTGAACACATCGTCGTTAAAGCGAAAATATGCGTAGGAAAATGTTTCTTCTAGAATCGCACTCCCCGTAAAAAGCGACATGGACGCGCGCTCCACCTGATTGGGAGGCATGACCAACACCTCGCCATATCCCTGGTAAAACGCCCCGGTGATGTGTCCATCCACCGCTTCGGTAAAAGCGATCGTCCCGTCATCAAGCGAGATATGGAGTTGGGCACGGTCGAGCGCAGCTTCGCGGATCTTATAGACCTGCGACTTATTCAGTACCACCGATCGCAGCTTCAGGTAAAAAGCTTGCGCAGGATTTTTAGCGTCGAAATCTGATGCTGAGGTGGGACTAGATGCTTGCGCGCGCCCCAGAACGACAATCGAGGAGAGACAGATCGCGACCGAAACTGCTTTGACGGCCCTACCCATTATTTTGCAGGTCTTAAACTACTGCCCAGCAGGCCAGTAGTTGCGCGTGACCTTGGTCACCTTCGAACCAGGCCCCCGCACCCATAGAATGCGCCTAAGTGCGCAGATTTGTCACCCCATATTGTTTCCTGTTCCTGGTCGCGGGCGGGTTGGTCGAACCGGCAGTGGCCGACATCATCCATTTAAAAAATGGAGACGTAATCTATGCCGATGAGACGAAGGAAGCCGGGAACCGGATTGAATATCAAAAGGGAGACGATTCTTACACCATTCCAAAGTCGGTTGTTCAGAGCGTAGAAAAGACGGTGGCGCCACAGACTTCGGCGTCTATCGCTACCACTCAGCCAATTCCGGCATACACGCCCGAGACCCAAGCAATCGGCGAAGATCTGTTGCTGGAGCGGGTCATTCTCAGTGGGAAGGTGGACAGGAATGCCCTTACCCAGATTGATTCGCGCGGCAACCGTCTTGAAACCGCAATTGCCTTTTACGTTGCAGGAAAACGGGAGTTCGACTTAAAGGACTACGCCGCGTCGCAGCGTGATTTTGGGACCGCGCTTCGTAACGATCCGCAGAATCCAGCGATCCTGAACTTTTACGCCGCTCTGCTGATCAAAATAGGAAACCCGCGGCAGGCGCTTCTCTATGCGGAGCGCGCTGTCGAGCAGGCGCCCGATTCCGCTGACGCTTACGCGGTGCTCGGCTATGCGCAATATTCGAGTGAGCATCCTAGGGAGGCAATCCAAAGCTGGAAGAAATCGATTGCGCTGCGCCCGGACGCTTCGATCCAGCAGATGATCGCTCGCGCTACACGGGAAGAACGTGTCGAGGGCAACTACACCGAGCGCGAAACCGGCCATTTTCTATTACGGTACGAAGGCGCGCAGAGCTCCGAAACATTTCGTGCGGAAATAGTGGCCACGCTGGAATCGGGGTATCGCGATCTGACACAAGTGTTCGGAAGCGAACCACGATCGAGCATTTCTGTTGTTCTCTACACCAGCCAGAATTTTTTCGACGTGACCCGCGCACCCGGATGGGTGGGCGCATTGAACGACGGCAAAATTCGCATTCCTTTGCGGGGGATGAGTTCGGTGACCCCGGGTCTGGCCCGCATACTTCGGCACGAACTGACCCATTCTTTCGTCCAGCAAATCACCCTGGGACGGTGCCCGCAATGGCTTAACGAAGGAATTGCACAGATGCTCGAACCCAGGTCGCTCAATCGCGGCGGCGCGTTCCTGGCACAAATGTTTAAGACGGAACGCGAGATTCCGCTGAATTCCCTCGAGGGCGGATTCTCCAGCCTCTCTGGCACGCAAGCCGAAGTCGTCTATATGGAATCGTTGGCAACCGTAAGCTATATTCGGGACCGCTACGGAATGAGTGATGTGCTGCGAATTTTGGAGAAGCTCGGACAGGGCGACTCGATAGAACCCGCGCTGCGGTCGACCATCCATTGCGATTACCGACAGTTACAGGAAGAAACCGGGGCAGCGTTGGTTCACCAGTTTGGCAGCTAGCAGTTCCGAAACCGACCTCCCAGTGCCTTGCGGCGTAAAAAACACCGGGTCCATGACTGAGTGCGCGCCTGACTCAACATCATGAATTAAAGGCTCCGAAACGTGCCCGCGCCGGTTTGTCTTTTAAACATCGCGGGCGTATATTAGGTACTGGAACTGCTGTGTAGTACCAGGATTGGCGAAACACACCAGTGGGCGCAAGCCCACTTTTTACTTGCGGGTGGTTTCTTGCGGCTTGGGAGGCGTCTAAGTCGCTGTTTTTTATGGCAGTTGACCTGGATCACGTGCGCGCAATCGCGGAGCGCGTGGCTGCGTCGCTGGGCGTGGAAGTCGTTGAAGTCGAACTGCGCGGCGGCGGCAAGTCACGCATGCTGCGAATTTTCATTGACAAGCCGGCCGGAGTGACGCACGAAGATTGTGCGAAGCTAAGCCGTGAAGTGAGCACGATATTCGACGTCGAGGATGCAATGCCCGGCGGCCCCTACGTGCTGGAAGTTTCGTCGCCCGGGCTCGATCGCAAGCTGTCGCGAGCCGCGGATTTTGAGCGATTTCAGGGCAGCCGGGTGAAGCTCACGACCAAAGACCCGGTAAACGGCAATAGGCATTTTGAAGGGCGGCTGGAGCGTTTCGGGGCCGGGCGGCTGACTCTGGATTTGGCCGAGGCACGCAAGAAGTTTCGCCCGAAGGAAGGCACCGCCGAGAAGCTGGATATTGAATTGGCCAACGTGGAGAAGGCCAATTTGGTGCCGGAAATATAAAGCGGCTATTGGCTTTTAGCCCTTAGCTTTTAGCCTGGACCAGATCGGTTCAGCTAACGGCTAAGAGCTAACAGCTAACAGCTAACAGCTAAAAGCTGGGTTTAATTATGGCTAGCGAGCTTTACAACACAATTGACGCCCTAAGCAGGGAAAAAGGGATTGATCCGCAGATTGTAGTCAGCGCGGTAGAAGACGCCATCGTTGTAGCCACGCGCAAGTACTACAAGTCGCAGGAAAACCTTCGCGCCCAGCTCGATAAAGACACCGGCAAGATCCGCGCCTTCGCGGTGAAAACCATCGTCGAATCTCCGGAGCAGATCGAAGATCCGAATCTTCAGGTCACAATTGACGATGCGCGGAAATCCAATCCTGATGCCGAGGTTGGCGGCGAGCTGCAGATTCCGAAAGAGACCGAAGGGATCCTGGGACGTATTGCCGCGCAGTTGGCCAAGCAGGTTATTTTTCAGAAGGTCCGCGAAGCCGAGCGCGATACGGTTTACAACGAATACATCAATCGTGTGGGTGAAATCGTAAATGCCACGGTCAAAAGAATCGAAGGGCCGGATGTGATTTTCGATCTGGGCAAAGCCGAATCGCGCATGCCACGCAAGGAGCAGTCGCGGCTGGAATCCTTCGCCATGGGTGAGCGCGTGCGCGTCGTGATCGCGCGCGTCGAAAAAGCCTCGAAAGGGCCGGGTGTGGTGGTATCGCGCGCCGCTCCGGAACTGGTGCAGCATCTGTTCCAGACCGAAGTCCCAGAGATCTATGACGGCACCGTCGTAATTCGTGCCATTGCTCGCGAAGCCGGCGAGCGCACCAAGATCGCGGTGATGTCCAAGGACAAAGAAGTGGACGCAGTTGGCGCCTGCGTAGGCATGAAGGGGATGCGCGTGCAGTCGATCATTCGCGAATTGCGCGGAGAAAAGATTGACATCATCGAATACCACGAAGATTCTGTGACCTTCGCCGAAAAGGCGCTGCAGCCGGCCAAAGTGAGCCGGGTGACAGTGGTCGATTCCGCCGACAAGCACCTTGAAGTGGTGGTGGATGACAGCCAGCTATCTCTCGCCATCGGCAAGAAAGGGCAAAATGTCCGTCTGGCCGCGAAGCTGCTTGGCTGGAAGATTGACATCAAGAGCGAAGAAGAGAAGCGCCAGGAAGTAGAAGCCCAGATGGCCGAGCTGACCAGCGCGACGGCTACCCCGCTTGAGAGCGTTGCGGGCTTGGGTGACGGCTTAGTTGAGAAGCTCAAGGCTGCGGGCATTTCCACGGTCGAAGCCCTGGCTGACATGACGCCGGAGCAACTTGAGGCTATTGAGGGAATCGGCCCCAAAACGGTGGAAAAAATCAGCGTTGCGGTCAATAATTACTTCGCGGCGCTCGAAGGCGGCGAAGCCATGGTTTTGCCGGAGAACGAAGGCGAAGCGGTTGCGGCAGAAGAAGCTGTAGCCGAATCCGACACCGGAGCGGCGGAACTCAGCACCGAAACCGAAACTGCAGAGCAAGCTGAAGGCGCAGAAGAAGCGGAACCGACTGAGCAAGTATCTAATCGGGTAGCGGAAAACGAAGAATCACCCGAGCCTGCAGAGAAAGAATAGTGACAAGTGGGCAGTGGTTAGTGGCGTGTGTTTAGTGGCTAAAAGATCAAGTTGTAGAACTGACAACTGGCCACTGACAACTACAACCGTGGGGTTGATATGAAGACTTAGCGGGAAAGTCCGGAGGGACATAGAGGCGGATGAGTAAGATTCGAATTAACGATCTGGCAAGAGAACTGGAAGTCAAAAGCAAAGCGATTCTCGACGCCTTGACCGCAGTCGGTGTCACGGAGAAGAAGACGCATTCCAGCTCGATTGAAGACCATGAAGCAGAAAAAGTACGTGCGCATTTCCAAGGTTCGGGAAACGGCCAGAGTGCGAAATCGGCTCGCGCTGCTCGTCCTGATGCTGAGGGCGTAAAGCCCAAGATTGATCTCTCCAACATCTCCAAGCCCGGCGATGTGTTGAAGGCAATCCTCGCAAAGCAGCAAGCCACTACGTCACCGCAGAGCGCTCCTCCGGCGCGGCCTGCACCGCCGCCGGTACAGGAAGCAAAGCCAGCTGCGCCAGCAACTAAGCCACCCGCCGCCCCGAGTTCGCCTGCAGCAAATGCGCTGCCACGAGTAGGTGCGCCGTCCGCGCCTCCAAGAGTTGTTGCTCCCGCTGCGCCTATCGCGACGGCTCCTCCGGTTTCAGCACCCGTGGCACCTTCGGCAGCCCGCACTCCCCAAGCTCCAGCAGCGACTGTGCCGCCCCCAGCTACCGGACAAGGCCAGTCGGCTGCTACGTCAGCCCAAGTTCAAAGACCCGCCGCCCAAACTCCTCTTCGGCAGCAAGCGTCAGGTCCGCGCATGATTGTGCCCCAGACGGGGCCGCGCCCGGTTTATCAGGCGCCGCCACGGCCTGCTGCACAGCCTCCCAGGGCAACCGGTCCGCAGCCAGGACAGCCCATTCGTCCAATGTCTGGGCGCCCAGCTCCGGGAAGACCTGTTCCCGGGCAGCCGATTTTCCAGCGCCCCCGACCAACTGCCGCAGCTCCCGGAACTCGACCATCTGTGCGCCCCGGCGAACGGCGGCCAATGCATCCGACGCGACAAGGTTCATCTGGCCCGCGTCCCATTGGAGTCGGTCCAGGTCTTCCGCCACCAGGACCAACCCGTCCCGGCAGCCGTCCAGGCGGACCTGCACGCAGGCCCGGTCAGCGCTACGTTCCTCGCGGTGTGAAAGAAGGCCCAATGAAGGGCTTCGTTCCGCCGCCCCGCCTATCGCTTTCGAATGAGCCACTGCCGATCACGCGGAACATCACCATCACCGAAGGAATCAGCGTTAAAGATCTCGCCGAAAAACTGGAGATTCGCGCAAAAGACCTGATCGCGCGGCTGCTGGCGAAAGGCGTATTCGCAACCATCAACCAGAATCTCGATACCGAACTGGCCAGTGAGATGGCCCGCTTCTTTGGCGCCGAGACAAATGTCATCAGCTTTGAAGAGCAGGCTGCGAAAGAAGCCGCCGAAACCACTACTACTGAAGAAGGTGGCGTCGAAGCAGTTCCACGGCCGCCAGTGGTCACCATCATGGGCCATGTGGACCACGGCAAGACCACGCTGCTCGATTCGATACGTTCAACCAGCGTCGCAGAAGGCGAGGCCGGCGGGATCACGCAGCACATCGGCGCGTACAAAGTTTCCATTCAGGACAAGAGCTCGCCTGCGTATGGCCGCGAGATCGTATTCCTGGATACGCCGGGCCACGAAGCCTTTACCCGCATGCGTTCGCGCGGTGCGAAGGCCACGGACATCGTTGTCCTGGTAGTTGCCGCAGATGACGGCGTGATGCCGCAGACCATTGAAGCTATTGACCACGCGCATGCCGCGGAAGTGCCGATCATTGTTGCGGTCAATAAAATCGACAAACCCGGCGCCCTGCCAGACAGGGTGAAGAAACAGCTCGCCGATCGCGGACTGATGCCGGAAGACTGGGGCGGGACAACTGTTTTTGTCGATGTGTCAGCGAAGCAGAAAACGAATTTGAACCTGTTGCTCGAAATGATCTGCCTGGTGGCGGACCTGCAAGAACTCAAGGCGAATCCTGATCGTCCAGCGACTGGAGTCGTCTTAGAAGCCAAACTCGATCGCGGACGCGGACCCGTTGCCACCGTGCTGGCGCAGAACGGCACCTTGCGCACCGGAGACAATTTCGTAGTCGGCAATGTTTACGGAAAAGTTCGCGCCATGTTCGACGATCGCGGCCAGCAGCTCACCGCGGCGCCTCCGTCCACGCCGGTCGAAATTCTCGGCATGGAAGGTTTGCCGCAAGCCGGCGATCAGTTCGTAGTTGTTGCCGATCGCGACAAGGCACGCGGCATCTCCGATTATCGCGAGCAAAAGTCTCGTGAAGCCACGCTGGCGAAGACTTCCCGAGTTTCGCTCGAAGGCCTGGCCGAACAAGTGAAGAGCGCCGGCACCAAAGAGCTGAACATCATTTTGAAGGGCGATGTCCACGGCTCGATTGAAGTACTGGGCGATCTGCTGGCTAAGATGTCCAACGATAAAGTTCGCTTGAAGGTGCTGCGATCGGGCGTGGGTGCAATCACCGAAAGCGACGTGCTATTGGCGTCGGCGTCAAACGCGATCATTATCGGATTCAACGTACGTCCTGAGCGCAAAGCTCAAGAGCTGGCGGAGCAGGAAGAAGTCGATATCCGCCTGCACTCGATCATTTACGAACTGCAGGACGAGATCAAACGCGCCATGACCGGTCTGCTCGAGCCGACGATCAAGGAAACTTATCAGGGCCGCGCCCAGGTGCTCGAAACCTTCCGCATTCCGAAAGTTGGAACGGTTGCGGGTTGCCGAGTTACCGACGGGCTCATCAAGCGCGACTCCGAAGTCCGGCTGCTACGCGACAACGTGGTCGCATTCAAAGGGAAAGTCAGCTCGCTGCGGCGCTTCAAAGACGATGCCAGCCAGGTCACAAACGGCATGGAGTGCGGCATCTCCATCGCCAACTACGGCGACATCAAGGTCGGCGATGTGATCGAAGCGTTCGTGACTGAAAAAGTCGCGGCTGAAGTGATGGCGTAAAAGTGATAAGTGATAAGTGGTTAGTGGCTAGTCAGTAAAGGCGTGAGAGCTGGTACTTACCACTAGTCACTAGCCACTGACCACTATGGTTGCCCTACTCACCCTCGAACTTCACATCGAGCACGCCCAATCCCTCAAAGACAAACGACAAGTCGTGCGCAGCCTGAAAGACCGGCTACGCGCGCATTTCAACGTCGCTACCGCGGAGTTGGATGCCTCCGGCCTGTGGAACCGCGCGACCATAGGCGTAGTCAGCGTCTCTGGTTCGCGCGATTATCTCGATGGCCTGATGAAGAACGTCGAGCGCCAGGCGATGCGTATTGCGAATAATGCCGGGGCAGAGGTAGCGGATTCGTTTGTAGAGTTTCTCTAATTCGAGTTCCGCGGTCTGCCCAATGATTGCGTCATCCCGAACGGACGCGCTTGCGCGTTTGAGAGGGACCGTACGATGCTTATTCGCTTGCGTCGGCGTCGAGAGGATCAAATAAGCAGCTTGCGCTAATTGCTGCCCTGCCAAACTGCACACGTGCTCCAGTCCGACGTAAGGTCCCTCTCCCGTCCGCTTCAGCGGTCGCGTTCGGGATGACATCGTGCTTGTGCGGGACAGAAGAGGAGAGTTTCTCAGGCCTCCCAAAATTCCGATCTCCCGCATCATCTGTTTGACAACCCGTTAACATCGATTTCTGATATGCTCATCGGTTTTATTTAGAGGTGAGGCGTGGAGAGGCGCGGACAGAAATATCATCGGGAGCGCCTGGGCGAAGCCCTGCGGGAAGAGATCGAAACCATTGTCGAAGGCGAGCTGGCTGATCCGCGAATTGGACTTGCTACCGTGACTGCGGTGGAACTCGCTCAGGACGGGCGTTCAGCGCGAGTGCTGGTCATAGTGCACGGAAGCGACGAAGAATGCCAGGAAAGCATGGAGGGACTGATAGCTGCTTCCGCTTACATACGCCACGAAGTCGCGGACCGGCTGCATTTGCGGCGTGCTCCCGAATTGCTCTTCATCCTCGACCGTACGGATACCTTCAATGCCCGAGTCGACCAATTGTTGAAGCGAACGAAGAAGAAGTGATGATGCATATTGGTTTGATGTTTGATTAGAAATTCTGTCATTCCGAGCGAAGTTTTGCCGTCCGCTTGGTGGATGGCAAACACAGTCGAGGAACCTGCTGTTCTAAAGAATTCTAAAGCAGGTTTCTCGACTCGCAGGATGGTCCGCAAAACGAACCATCCCGCTGCGCTCGAAATGACAAACTTTGAGTGTGGAACCAATTGATGGTGTTGCCATGCTGGACCAAGTCCTAACCGAGATCGGACGACGTGAACGGTTCGTGCTCACATCGCACGACCGTGCCGACGGTGACGCCGTGGGATCGAGCTTGGCTTGCCAGGAAATTCTGCGGCGCATGGGGAAACGCGCGGAAGTAGTTTTGCGCCATGGAGTGCCGCGCGTGTACCAGCATCTGCCGTTTGCGGCAACCGTCATCCAATCGGAACGGGTGAACGGCAACTATGATGCCGCCATCCTTCTGGAATGCGACAGCATTCAGCGCACCCGTCTGCACGGCCTCGAGAACCAGTTTCTGATCAACATTGACCATCATAAGAGTGGCCGGCCGTTTGCGCAGGTGAACTGGATCGATCCGAAAGCCGTGGCTACAGCCGAAATGGTTTATCGTCTTGCCAAGCAAGCCGGCGTAAAAATTTCTCCGGAGATCGCGACCTGCCTTTACACGGCGGTGCTAACCGATACCGGCGCTTTTATGTTCGAAGGCACGAGCGAGCACACCTTTGAACTGGCGCGCGAGTTGGTGCTGGCCGGGGCTGACCCCGCACGCACCGCACGACATATTTATTTCGGACACTCAACGGCAAAGATGCGGCTGCTCGGCGCCGCACTCTCTGCTCTGCAACGCGAAGGTCCGCTCGCGTGGATCTGGGTAACCCAGGAGCAGATGGAGCGAGTGGGCGCGAAAGAGGAAGACTGCGAGGGCCTGGTGAATTACGCTCTGGCCATCGGCGACGTGGAGGTCGCAGCATTCTTCCGCGAATTGCCTGACGGACGATTTCGGGTAAGCCTTCGTAGCAAAGGCAAGCTTGACGTTTCGAAGATCGCGGAAGAATTCGGCGGCGGGGGACACACTTGTGCGAGCGGCGCTGCGGTCGATGGGCCGCTGCATGCGGCCGTAGAAAGTATTCTGGGCAGAATCAGAGCCATCCAGTAATTTCCTGTAAGATTTCCCTCTGTGAACCTCTGTGTCCTCGGCGGTTGCCGCTTTTCTTTTAACCACAGAGAACACACAGTTACACAGAGCAAGCCCCACACAGATTGAACAATCGTTCCCGAATTCCGGGCTGGATTTTTCTTCTCGCATTCTGCGGTTATTTCTTCTTGTGGCGACTTGGGTCGTTCGGACTGATTGGCGCCGATGAGCCTCGCTACGCCCAAGTCGCGCGCGAAATGCTGGCCCGGCATGACTGGGTGACGCCGACGCTCGGCGGAATGCCTTGGTTGGAAAAGCCTCCGCTCTACTACTGGCAAGCGATGTTTGCGTATCGCTTGTTCGGGGTCAGCGATTGGGCGGCGCGGCTGCCTTCTGCCTTCGACGCATTTCTGCTGGTGCTCGCGGTGTATTGGTTTTTGCGCCGCTTCCGCCCCGGCCTCGAACTCGATGCGGCTTTGATTGTGGCTACGACCGCGGGCATTGCCGGTTTCGCTCGCGCCGCTTCTACCGACATGCCGCTGACGGCAACTTTCAGCATCGCCATGCTGGCCTGGTATGCGTGGTTCGAGAGCGGTGACAAGAAATATCTAGCTGCTTTTTACGGATTTCTTGGACTGGCGATGCTGGCCAAAGGACCCGTCGCGCCATTCCTGGCGATTGCAGTGATCGTAATTTTGGCGGTGCTGCAGAGAAGCGCAAAGATTGCGTTAAAGACTCTGTGGATTCCAGGAATATTGCTCGGATGCGCAGTCGCTCTGCCCTGGTACGTGCTGGTGCAGTTGCGCAATCCGCAGTTCTTCCACGAATTCATCGTTGAGCATAATCTGGCGCGCTTCGGAACCAACCTTTACCATCACCCCGAGCCGTTCTGGTATTACGTCCCTGTCGCTTTGCTGGGCTGGGTACCATGGTCGATCCTCGTCGTAGGCGCGGTGTTTGCGGCAGTGCGGCAATTGCGAAACCCGGCTGGCGACACCCTGCGATCGTTTTTGTTGATCTGGGTCGGCGTGATCGTGGTTTTTTTTTCCATTTCGCAATCCAAGCTGCCAGGATACGTTTTGCCCGCAATTCCCCCGGGCGCCATTCTGGCCGCAGAATTTATTCGTGCTAGATCTTCACCGGAGAAATTTACGACATGGTTGCGATTCGTTTTCGCCGCTTTGCACGCCCTGTTATTAGGCGGGCTGGTTTTTTGCGCTTTAGTCATTCAATATTTGGTCCTCGAACATCGCGTTCCGTGGAATGCTGCCGGGGTCCCGCTCACAATTGCGGTTGTTACTGCCGCCGCCATTTTCGTCCTGCTCATGAAGTCCGATTTCCGAACGCTGCGAATTGCTACTCTGGTCCCCGCGATCGTGGCCCTCGCCGTGGCATTGCGTTTCGGCGCTCAGCCGCTGGATGAAACACTTTCTGCGCGACCCGTAGCGAAGGAACTGGCGAATTTTGACCCGCATCATCTTCCTGTGGCAGTGTTCCTTGTTCCGCGAGAGACGGAATACGGGCTGGCGTTTTACCGTGACCAGGTAGTTTCCCGGTATGAGTTAGGTCAGATCCCGAAAGGCGAGCACCTGGTGGTTGCCGCTCAAGGCTTCCAGAAAAGCATCGCCAAAGAGACCGGCAGAAAAGTTACATACTTCGGAAATTTCGCACCCCAGAAGCTGGAATATTTCTACGTCGCGTCACGTTGATCTGGATTTAAGTTGCCGCTCATTGTTCCCGGGGTTTGATACTGCCGGTTCCTGCTACTACACTCAGGGGTTGCCGCGCGCGGATTCGCCCGGAGTCTTACGCCGTGAGCGTTCTCGCAGGAGTACGAGTGGAGATTCTCGACCTAAGGCATTTTTCCTCGGCCGATCTGCGTCCTTTGCTGGACGATGAAATACAGGTCTGGGCGGACCTGCTTTGCTGGGACTACACCGGGTCGGCGGAAATGATTCTCCGCTACATGGATGCCAAGTTTCTGCCCGGTTATGCTGCCGTCTCGCGGGGCAAAGTCTTCGGCTACTCGTTTTTCGTCTACGAAAACAACAAAGGCGTCATTGGCGACCTGTTCGTACGCGAAGGCGAAAACGGGATGAATCGCGGCGAGGTTGAGCGGCGACTGCTCACTCATGTGATCGAGACGCTTCAGCAATCGCCGGGAGTTCACCGCATTGAGGCACAACTGCTCGCGCACGACGCCGGATCTGCGTCGAAGCCCTTTGCGGACCAGGGATTCAGCCGCCACGCCCGCCTGTTCATGACCTTGCCGTTAGGAACCACACCAAACGGTAACGACAAGCTCTCGGCGCAGTTCGAAATTCGCCGCTGGACGGAGCACGATTATCAGGCCTCAGCGGGAGTGATCACGGCCGCGTATCGCAGTCATGTCGATTCGGAAATTAACGATCAGTACCGCACACTCAGTGGCTCGCTTCGGTTTCTGAACAACATTGTGCGCTTTCCGGGTTGCGGCTCATTTGATCCGGAGTCGTCCTTCGTCGCGGTGGATAGAGAATCGCGCTCCCTGGCCGGCATCATTCTGTGCTCGCGCGTACGCCACGACGTTGGCCACGTGACCCAGGTATGCGTGCTGCCGGAGTATCGGGCTTACGGCCTGGGGAGGTTGCTGATGGCGGCCACCATCCGCAACCTGAAGCAGCGAAAATTCTCTACGCTGTCGCTTACCGTAACCGAAGCCAACAAACGCGCCGTTGAGCTATATCACCATTTGGGGTTTGAGACGAAGCGGGTGTTTGATGCGTTTGTGTGGGAGGGGTAAAGCAGCTGTTCTCTTGCCGTCGGAGTCGAAATGAAATTCTGGGTCGCGCTTCTTTCGTGCGTAGCGCTCTGCGCCGCGGTTGATGGGCAGACGCCGCCTCAGAAGACATCAGAGAATTGCACGATCCAGGGTCAGATCGTTCAACAACCGGGCGCAGTGCCGATACGGAAAGCACAGATCGAATTGTCTGCCACCGGTGATGACGCTAGCGATGAGTCCGGGTATAAAACCGTTACTGACGCAGACGGCCGTTTTAGGATTGAAAACATAAAGCCTGGTAGTTATCGCTTGTCCTACGGGCACGCAGGCTTTGTCGATGCTGAAAAGCGGCACCACGGTTCTGGAATGCTGCTTTCGCTTACGCCTGGGCAGGAAGTCAAAGACCTGCTGCTCCACGTCGCTCCGGCTGCAGTAATCACAGCCAAGGTCGTTGATGGCGACGGCGATCCGCTAGCTAGCATTGAAGTTTTGGCAATCGCCTACGGCGGCCTTTCTCATGGCACTCCCAGCTCCAGACCTTTGAACAATGTTGGTCAGTGCTCGAGCGATGACCTCGGGGAGTGTCGCATAAGCGATCTTCCCGCAGGAAGGTATCTTGTTGCGGCGCGGCCAAGGTTTGGATCTCCTGAGCCCTTGCGCGTTAACAATGACGATAGGGACGCGACTGCCTATACCACCACTTACTATCCAGGAACGACCGAAAAGGGCATGGCTGTGCCCATTGAACTTCACCCCGGTGATGAAGCACTCGTAAAGATAGCTCCGGCCACTACGCGCACATTTCACATGCACGGTCGAGTTACGGGCTTGCCCACATGGGCTGGCAGCGAAGGCGCCCAGGTTTTCCTACAGCCCCAAAATGACGAGAACGACTTTCCCTTCAAAACGGCAAAACTTGATAAGAGCGGCGCATTCGATATCGAAGGTGTGCTGCCAGGCTCCTACACCATTTTCGTGCTACCGTCCGTCGCTCGCAACATCCTCGAACTGCAGGATCCCTCAGGCCCTCAGGTCATGGTTATGGATCAAACCGTTACCGTCGACACGACGGATGTGGATGACTTGCGGTTGATGCCTATTGCAAATGGCCAAATCCGAGGCCGATTTCGGACGGAAACTGGCCAAAAGCTCGACTGGACTCAATTGACCGTCTTTTTCTACACCGAAGAAGCCATGCAAAGCACGGGGCTGTTTTCCGTCGGCACAGGTCCGCTCACTGCGAATCCGAAAGGGGATGGCTCCTTTGAAACTCTCGCGGTCGCTGGGACCTACAGAGTCTGGGTAGTATCTTCAAACAAGTCGCTGCAGGACTATTACATGAGGGCCGTCAATCTTGGTGGTAAGGACGTAAGCGACCCGGGATTCAGAGTTGGAGGCGCCAGCGACTCATTGGAAATTGTTCTCAGCGCAAACGGAGCGACAATCGAGGGCATCGTAGCCGCCGAAAAAGATCAGGCTGTCTCTGACGTCCACGTTGTCTGCATTCCCGATGCAAATCGGCGGAAACGGCGAGATCTTTATCAAGACGTTCGGACGGATGCAAAAGGTCATTTTAAGTTGCGGGGACTGAACCCCGGCGAATATACAGTTTTTGCCCTGGACGATGACGTGGATGGAATTGAAGAGATGATGGATCCAGAATTTATCAGGAAGCACGAAGGATCAGGAAAAACGTTGAAGGTAGAGGAAGGTGACCGCAAGAGCGTCGTTCTTAAGCTTGACGTTACGAATGACTGAGAGGCGGATTTGAATTGGATGATGTTCCTCAGGGGCTAAAGCCCAGAGATCAGCTGGCCGTCAATCGGCACGTCTGAAGACGCTCCCTGATACGAGCCGCGAACAATCGGGATGAAGCGGCAAACACTGAGTGGTGTCATCCCGAACGCGCCCGCTGAAGCGGGCGGGAGAGGGAGCTAAGAGCTCATCGCTAAAAGCTCTTTAGTGCCGCAAAGCCCACATTATCCAGCCTGCCACGATCAATCCGCCCATGAACATGGCGAAGCAGTAGAGGCCGTAACGGACCTGGTCGCGAGAGTTGTCGCGCACCGTGATTCCGAACACCACGGATGCGAAAATTGAAAACAGCAGGGCTGCGTTGAAGTGAGAGAGCACCATTAAGGTTTTTTACCAATCGCGATGTGGTAGGCATCAGCCACGCTGATGAAGTTCAGAAGGCCGGCCACAATAATGAACTTCGTTCCGTAATCGGCAGTCGTATGCGGCACGACTGTGTGACCGAGATCCATAGCGCGGCTCACGATGTACATCGCGCCAGCCCCGAGATCGCCAATGAATCCGAGGATATCGAGAATGTCGCCGCCATTGGGACGATAGACGCGGCCATCCATCAGCAGGCCGAGAACAAACATGAGGGCGATGGAAGTCATCAGGAGAAGGCCGCGGATCCAGCGCTTCTGGATAAGATGACCCGCGCCCGGGATAAGCCACCCCACAGCAGGCGCGACTACGGACATGGTGCTCGGAGTGGCAGGGGACGCGTTCTTTGCTAAAACCGGATCTCTTCTGGTTGGGGTAGTTGCCATATTTAGTTAAGAGCGGGCCAGGGTGCCTGCCGCTCAATGAAAAAAATTAAATTAGTACGAGTTCAGTCTGCATTCTACCAGTTACCTCACTGTCATTGCTGCGCACCAGCACGTTGATCTCGCTGCGAACGCCGAATTCGGGGAAATAAACACCCGGCTCAATTGAAAAAAGACTGTTCGGCAGAATGCGGCGCTCGTCGTGCACTTCGAGGTCATCCATGTTGGCGCCGTTAGCGTGGACCTCGGTACCAATCGAGTGCCCGGTACGATGTACGAAATAACTCCCTAGACCGGCTCGCTTGATGGAGCCGCGGACGGTCTGGTCCACCTGGTATCCGGCAATGGTTTTCCCAGCCGCAATGGATTCCTGAACGAATTTCGCGCCCGCGTCACGGGCATCGCGCACCGATTGAAACACTTCCTGCATGCGATCGGATGGCGTCTTGCCGACGAATCCTGTCCAGGTAATGTCGTAGTACACCGCATCGGGCACCTCTTTTTTTGCCCAGATATCGAGCAGAACAAAATCGCCTTCGCGGATTGGAGCTGAGTTCGTGCTGCTCGGCCCGTAGTGCGGATCGCCGCTGTGGTTATTTACGGCGACCACCGGCCCATCCGAGGTGACCAGATTTTCGCGGCGGAATGCTTCGAGTATCCATCGTTGTATTTCAAATTCATTGGTTCCGCGCTTGCGGGCACGACGGCCGATTTCCTGAAAAGCCGCGGCGGTAATTTTATCCAGAGAATCGCGGGCCGCGAAGTGAGTTTTTATCTGCTCCTCGGTCAGTGTGGCTTCGAAGAGGGCGACCAGATCGCCGGAGCTTACGATGTTCTTGCCTAGCCCGCGTACCCACTCCAGGGTCCCGCCATCCACAAGCGAAATCGTGAAGATGCTGTTATTCGGCGAGTATTGCATGGCAATGTCGCGATGACCCGCCAGCAAGTGTTTGAGTCCGTCGAACAACTCCTGCCAGGCGGCATAAGAGCGCTTCGTGCCCGGTAAAGAATCGAGATGTCCGGCTTCAATTTTATGAACAAGCTTTTGAGGTTCGCCCTCAGCAGGAATGAGATAGAACCAGCGCCGCGTAACCATCAGCTTCTCAGGGAGGCCAAGCACCCGGTAGGCAATGGGATCGCGATGATGGTGGTCGTAGAAGAGCCAGGCATCGAGATTGCGCTGGCGCAGGGCAGACTGAATCAAAGCGAGATTCATATACGCGCAGATATTGTAAATACTGGGAGAGACTTTGAACCAGTGGGCGGACGCCTCAATAGCGGGTCAGCCTGAACGGCCAGTTCGGGATCACTCCACATGGCCGACGAATAGGTCCGCGCGTTTGTCGTTACCGATCGCAGCAACTACAGACTACTTCCAGATTGCCCGTTATCCGCCCGGAATCGGCGGCAAGGGTATCGACTCTCACGTACCTTCACACAAAATCCGTTTTTCCTATAGATCGAGCAATGCCCTAGCAACTTCCGAGCGCAACTGTTGTCCTTGCAGTCGGCAGAGCTCGGTAAAGGTATGTTGGCGCGCGAGCCTTTGAGCAATCAACATACCAATGTAGTAGCCGGCCCGCTTTGGAATCTTGCTGCTGGCATCGAACATGTACGCGTCGATGTCCGCCTTGTTCGATGAGTCCAAGTGGTCGCGGAGGTCAGCCCTTAACGTGGGCCATCGTGCCCGGACCTCGGCCGCGACTGTGCCAGAGAGCAGCACCTGCTGGTCGGTCGCCGTCGGGTTTAGCGCTTTACTCATGTACGCCGCCAATCCCTCGAGCCAAAGCACTTGATAAAGCTTGGCTCGATCAGTGGCATAAGGAGGCATATAGACCTCGGCGATCATCCGCCTGATTTCCGGGTTGACTTGCATTTGGTATAGGTGGGTCATCTCGTGCTGTATCAGCACGTCGAAAGCTACTTGAGAATTGATTACAGTGGAGACTTCCTCGGCACCTAAGATCAGAGCATTTTGACTTCCGAGCGCTTACGGCTCCTCCCACTGCCGCGCGGGGCGCAGGAATCAGGAACACAGCTGCGTCCTTCTTTAGATCAGGAACTTGCACTTTAAAAAGCCGCCACGATTCGTGGAGAAGATCGGTTTCCGAGAAGCCGACTTCCGAACTGGAAATTCCGAGTACATTCGGCATGAATGAACACATGGCAAGTTGCAGTTTGAAATCCGCAGGCCCCCTTGACAAACGGATGATCGAAGACTAGGAAATAACATTAGAGTTTCATTAATTCCTGAGCGGATGCTGAGGTCACGCCGATGCAGACATCCCGCAGAGACTTCTTCAAGGTTGCAGCTGTTGGCGGCGTTGCCGCCACTGTCTTTGGATTCGACCTCAAACCCGCCTACGCCCAGCTCAAGGAATTAAAGATCGCACGCGCGAACGAAACCCGCTCGACCTGTCCCTATTGTGCGGTAGGCTGCGGCGTCCTTATCTATACAATTGGCGACCGAGCAAAGAACGTAACGCCGCAGGTCATCCACGTTGAAGGCGATCCCGATCATCCCACCAATCGCGGAACGCTATGCCCGAAAGGCTCTTCGCTCGAACAGGACATGCTCAATCCGCGGCGGCTCACCAAGCCGCAGGTCCGGCGTCCCGGCGCGACCGACTGGGAAGACATTTCCTGGGACAATGCCCTGGACGAGATTGCACGGTGGACCAAGAAGACCCGCGACGATACCTTCGTTGAGAAAGACGCGAACGGTCGCACCGCAAACCGGTGCGAAGGCATTTCGTTCATCGGCGGCTGCACGGATACGAATGAGTTCAATTATCTGGTCGTAAAGACCATGAGGAGTTTGGGCTTGGTGTATTTAGAAAACCAAGCCCGTGTTTGACACGGCCCCACGGTCTCAAGTTTGGGACCAACATTCGGACGCGGGGCCATGACCAATGGCTGGATCGACATCAAGAACACCGACATGATGTTGATCATGGGCGGGAATCCCGCCGAGAACCATCCCTGCGGATTCAAGTGGGCGATGGAGGCCAAGCGCAACCGCAATGCCAAGCTGATCTCGGTTGACCCGCGATTCACCCGAACCTCTTCAACAGCAGACCTCTTCTGCCAGATTCGCGCCGGCACCGACATCGCATTCTTAGGCGGAATGATTCGCTACGCCATTGAGAACAACCGGATCGCCCACGAATATCTCGTCAATTACACCAATGCCGCTTTCATTGTTAAGGAAGGCTTCAAACTGCCTGAGGATGGGCTGTATTCAGGATTTGACGCGGCAGCGGGTAAGTACGATCTGTCCACATGGAACTACGAAGGAACAGGAGGTTCTGGCTCAGCTGGGACAACTGGTCACGCGCCCGAACCAATGCCAGGCAAGGTCGGAGGAGCAACACCACCTCCCGCTCTGCCCGCAAACGTCTCGTACGACCTCACGCTTCAGCATCCGCGCTGCGTGTTCCAACTGCTGAAACAACAGTATTCGCGCTACACGCCTGAAGTCGTGGAGCGGATCACAGGGATCCCCAAAGATCAGTACCTGAAGGCCGTCGACATGTTTACTTCCGTCCGCAAAGACGGCGACATGAAGAAGGTCGCGACCATCATCTACGCCGTGGGGTGGACGCAGCACACGTTCGGAACTCAAATCATTCGCACTGCGGCAATGATTCAACTTCTTCTCGGCAACGTCGGAAGAGCCGGGGGTGGAGTGAACGCGCTACGCGGCCACTCGAATATTCAGGGCGCCACGGACATGGCAGGGTTGTACGACTCACTGCCTGGGTACCTAAAAGCTCCTGTTCCCGCCGATACAGATTTGGCTGCTTATCTCAAACGCGTTACGCCGACGGCCTCTAAACCCACACCGTGGGCTTCCATGAATTATTACTCGAACACGCCTAAATTCTTCGTGTCGCTGCTGAAGTCACTCTATGGGGATGCCGCAACAAAACAAAACGGATTTGCCTTCGATTACTTGCCCAAAGTCGACCGCGACTATTCGTGGACCCACATCTGGGACGACATGTACAACGACAAGGTCAAAGGCATGATGGCGTTCGGAATGAACGGCGTGATGATCGGCCCGGATACAAACAAAAACATTAATGCGCTGAAAAAGGCCGACTGGCTGGTGGTGGGCGAGATTTATCAAGATGAAACCAGCGAGTTCTGGAGAGCGCCCGGCATCACGACCGATGAGCAGAAGAACATCAAGACAACGGTTTATCGGTTGCCATGCGCGGGCTTTGCGGAAAAAGACGGGAGCATGACCAACTCGGCGCGTTGGGTGACGTGGAAATATGCCGCGGTTCCACCTCCGGGACAGGCGCGGCTCGATCAGGACATCGTCGCGCAAATTTTCCTTCGGGTTCGTGATTTGTACAAAACCGAGGGCGGAAAATTCCCCGACCCAATTCTGAATCTGAACTGGGCCTATGGAGACGCGGCCCATCCATCACTTTCCCAAGTAGCCATGGAGCTGAACGGCAAAGCCCTCGCCGACCTCACCGATCCAGCGTCCGGACAAGTGATCAAAGCCGGCCAGCAGTTGCCCGGTTTTTCCTGGCTGAAGGATGACGGCACGACCATGTGCGGTAACTGGATCTACTCCGGTTGTTGGACCGAGGCGGGAGCGCAGATCCAGCGGAGAGGCACGGAAGACCCGTCCGGCATGGGAGTTTATCCGAACTGGTCTTGGTCGTGGCCTGCAAACCGGCGAGTCCTCTACAACCGCGCTTCCTGCAATCCGGATGGAAAGCCCTGGGATCCGACGCGCAAGCAGATCTGGTGGAACGAAGCGGCGGGAAAGTGGGCAGGCAATGATGTGCCGGACTTCAAACCGGACTCCCCTCCCAAAGACCACATGGGACCATTCATCATGAACCCGGAAGGAGTGGGGAGGCTTTTCGCGCCTATCGGAGTGCTCGCCGACGGACCGTTCCCGGAACATTACGAACCCATCGAGTCCCCAATCAAGAATCCGTTTCATCCCGATCAGTCGAATAATCCGCTCGTGAAGAAGTTCAAGACGCCGTATGACAAGTTTGGAACTCCCGAGGAGTACAGCATTGTCTGCACCACGTATCGATTGACTGAGCACTATCACTATTGGACTAAAAATAATCCGATGAATGTCCAACTGATCCCCGAGCCGTTTGTGGAGATTCCGGTGGAACTGGCGGACGAAAAAGGAATTCGAGGAACAGACCCGATCAAGGTAATCAGCGCGCGCGGAACATATATCGCGAAAGCCTTCGTCACCCGCCGGCTGAAGCCGATGATGATCGACGGCAAGAAGGTCTACCAGATAGGACTGCCGATTCACCAGGGCTTTCGCGGGATTGCGGAAGATGAAGGAAGAGACGCGCGGACGCCGGCGAATTTGCTCACGCCAGCGGTGAGCGATCCGAATGCACACACTCCCGAGTCAAAAGGTTTCCTGGTGAAGATCGAGAAAGTGTAGGGAACGACAATGAGCCAGGCCGCAACAGAGCTAATTCGAATTTCTGGTCACGCCGGCGCGGTCCCGGGCGCTGGTCTAAACCGTGAATTCCGGGTCGCCAAACTAGTGGACACCACCACGTGTATAGGTTGCAAAGCGTGCGAAGTAGCCTGCCTGGAATGGAACGGTTATCCCTTCAGCGAAACCACCTTCGACAACAGCTATCAGACGATGCCGGAAACGGCATGGAATTACTGGAACCTGATCAAATTCAACGAGCACGAGCGCGAAGACGGCAGCATGATGCTGCTGATGCGCAAAGATCAGTGCATGCATTGCGAAGATCCTGGTTGTCTGGCGGCGTGTCCTGCGGACGGCGCGATCGTTCAATACGCCAATGGCATTGTGGATTTCCAGGAAGCGAACTGCATCGGTTGCGGCTATTGCATGACCGGCTGCCCGTTCAATATTCCAAAATTCAGTCCGAAGGCGCGCAAAGTCTTTAAGTGCACGCTCTGCAACGACCGAGTGTCGGAGGGTCTGGAACCGGCTTGCATCAAGGCGTGTCCCACAGGCTGCCTGCATTTCGGGACGAAGGCGGAAATGAAGGAGTTGGCAGAGACTCGAGCACAACAATTGCGCGAGCAATCCGGCTTCGCCGATGCGGGAGTTTACGATCCTCCGGGCGTAGGCGGAACCCACGTGATCTACGTTCTGCACGATGCTAAGAATCCTGAGTTGTACGGCGGGCTGCCGAAGGACCCGCACGTTCCCCTGTCGGTGCGGCTGTGGAAAGGGCCGCTGAAATGGTTGGGAAATTTGGCGATTGCGGGCGGCATCGTAGGCATGGCGTTCCACTACATGCGATTTGGGCCGAAGAAAGAGGAAGAGATTAAGCCGGATGAGGACGGGAGGCGGCGATGACGACTGACGCCGTTTCGCGCTCCAGTGCTGCTCACAGCGAAGAGATGGTTCCGCGCTACACACTTGCCGAGCGCGTGAATCACTGGATCGGCGCGTTCTCTTACATCTACCTGTTGATTACCGGCCTCGCATTCTGGTCACCATATCTTTATTGGCTGGCTGCCGTCGTGGGCGGTGGGCCGGTGGCGCGGGCTTGGCATCCCTGGGTTGGCCTGATTTTTGCGGCATCACTCTTCTGGTCATTCAAACAGTGGCGCGGCGACATGAAAATTGACGATGCCGATCGGGCCTGGGCGAAGGCCATTCCCAATTACATCCAGAATGAGGACGACAAACTGCCTCCGGTGGGACGGTTCAACTACGGGCAGAAGCTTTTCTTTTGGGGGATGTTCTACGGCGTAACCCTGCTGCTGCTCTCCGGAATCGCGTTGTGGTACACGGAAGCGCTACCTTGGAGTCTGCGGTTTGTGCGCTACACCGCAATCCTTTTCCATGCAAGCGTGGCGCTGATAACCATCGGCCTGTTCCTGATTCACGTGTACATGAGCGCGATTCTAGAAGAGGGCAGCTTTGGATCCATGGTTCACGGTTACGTGACGCGAGCCTGGGCCTGGACATTCCATCGCACTTGGTATGAGCAGCTCAGCGGCGGATCCCGACGCGCGCAATGATCCATGCGAAGTGGGACCGTCGCATCTCTCGCGCGAATCAACTAACTTCTTCTTACCCATTCGCCGCGGAAGGACTGCGCTTCTACTCGCGCGTGGTGACATTTCAGAAAAGCTTTTACGGGGAAATTCAGAAAGCTCTCGCGGATTCCCCGAAGATATCCTCCGATCGCCCTCTGCGAGACGAATTAGATCTTTTCCTGCTCTTGCCAAAGTCTCCCGGATTCCTGTCGGTGATCGAGCAGATTGCGCCAGTGCCGCTTGCACAGGCCGCCACCAGTTTGGCGCAAAAAGGGCCGGCAGCATGGCAGCACGCGATTGAAAATTTTTGGCACGGGGATTCGGATTTGGCCGCGCGTGCGGACGATCCAGAAGCCCACGCCGGCGATCCGAGCGCTGCTGCTTACTCCGATCTGCTCGCGTGGATTTTTCTTCAGCCGTATGCTGAATATCTAGCCGACCACCGCGAAATCGAGACCACAGATGGAACTCCATCAACCTGCCCGCTGTGCGGCTCCAAGCCCATCGTCGGCGTATTGCGGAGCGAAGGCGATGGCGCAAAAAAATCGCTGGTTTGCATGCTCTGCGCGCATGAATGGGCTTTTCGAAGGATCTATTGCCCGGCATGCGGAGAAGAACGAGAACCGCAGATGGCTTACTATTCGGCGCCCGAAATTGCCCACGTCCGGGTGGACGTTTGCGACACATGCCATACATATCTGAAGAGTATCGATTTAACGAAGACAGGGCTGGCAGTTGACATTGTCGATGAACTGGCGACGATACCTTTGGATCTGTGGGCACGCGAGCACGGCTACGAAAAACTGCAAATTAATCTGTTAGGAACCTGACCAGAAATTCCCTCCCAGCGTAACGGAGGCCACCCCTCGGTGGCGTAGAGCAAACCACTCATCCCGCTCAGGCGATCTCTTGTTTTTGCCACTGTATCTCAGATTCCATTGCCGCTTCACTCTGCAAGCTTTGGAGGTCGCGAGAAATGGTTACGACGGCGAGAGAGCGACTGCCTTTCTTGTACGTCATCGCACAATCGCTCGCATTCAGGCTTCCATCGATGTCGATAGCGTCCCACTTCTCCGCGTGGCCGACGTAATTGATACGCACATCGTAGTGTTGGCTCCAGAAGAACGGGACAGCATCAAATTTCTCGCGACCGCCCAGAATGTTTTTCGCTGCCACTTGCCCCTGGCGTTCAGCGACTACCCAGTGCTCGACGCGAATCCGCTCGCCCGTGTGCGGATCTGGCCAGCGGGCGATATCTCCCGCAGCGAAGATCCCGGCCACGCTGGTTTCAAGGTATTCGTCAACCATGATCCCTCGATCGACAGCCAGCCCGGCCTGTTCGGCCAGCGTTAGCGACGGCCGCACGCCTACACCCAAAACGATGAAGTCCGCGTCCAGAACTGTGCCTCTGCTCGTGATGACGGTGCGACCATTCACCCGGCGGACGGTCTCGCCCAAATGAAAGGTCACACCGTGAGCTTCGTGAAGTTTGCGGATGAACTGGCCAACCTCAGCTCCCAAAACGCGTTCGAGCGGCTGGGTCTCACGGGCGACTACATCTACGAGGATTCCGCGGTTACGCAGCGACGCGGCAACTTCCAAACCGATAAAACTGGCGCCAACAACAACCACACGTTTCGCCGAAATTGCCTTCGCGATGATTGCCTTGCTGTCCGCGAGCGTGCGCAAATAGTGCAGCTGAGAATCAGTCGCGCCTTCAATCGGCAAATGGGCCGGGGTAGCTCCGGTTGCCAACAGGAGAGCGCCAAATTCGAGGGTCCTCCCGTTCTCGAGCGATATCTGTTTTTTTTGTGTTCTAAGCGATGAGACCCGCGAATCGAGGAGGAGATCAATTTTGCGATCGCGATAGTAGTCAGCAGGCCGCAAAGGAATCCACTCCTCCTGGGCCGTGCCTTCCAGGTAATCTTTAGAAAGATTAGGACGATCCACCGGCGGAGAGTCGTCGGCGCTCACAATGGTTACGGTGCCCTCGTAGCCTTCGCGCCGCAGCATGTCCGCGGCAGCCAGACCAGCAGCACCTCCGCCTACAATCACGACCGAGCTAGGTCCGTCAGCTACTCGCTTGCCGGCGGGTGGCGACACTTTCTCACGAACAAAGACTTTGTCACCGACTTTTTCAACTCGCCAACAGGAGACGGGATCAAGAGCTGGCGCGCGTAGCGCGTCGCCAGTCCGCAAACTAAAACATGCATGGTGCCAAGGGCAGCGCAGGGTGTCGTCGACAATTAGCCCGTCTGCGAGCGGACCACCGTAGTGGGTGCAGTGTGCACTGATAGCAAAGAACTCATCGCCTCGGCGAGCCAGCACTAATTCTTCGCCGTCGGCGTGGCCCGACATGATGCTTCGATCGCCGAAATCGCGGATTGGAAATCCATTCTTAAAATCGGGTTTTCTCGTCTCTGCTGTATCTGCCATGATTGGCTCCCGAGCCAGCTTGGCTGTAATCGACGCGCTTTATTCCGGACCGGCAAAGAAATGCTTTAATGGAGTTCAGTATCCTTAAACGTTCGTCCACTCCTGTCAGCTTGGCTAGGCTGCTCCGTGTGAATCTCGGTGTATCGGTTGCTTTGTCTTCGGACGCTTTGCGCTGCTACTTCGCGCTTTGTCTTTCGCTGAACGCAGGTTCGCTGTTTGCACAAATTTCTTCGTTTCCAGGACTACTTCTTTCTGATGTGCGTTCGCGCGTTGCGTGATTTCTCGATCCTCGCCAGTATCGGCCATGTTTTTGGTACCTCGCTTTAGCATCTGTTGGGGGCAAAATTATCATCTCGCTTGTGGATGTCCCTGTCCACTCCCGGCGCGCTGTTGTCATGCAGTTTTATCATCCCAAAAGATGGCAAGGGCGCATCGGCGTCGTATGCTGGATAGCGGTTGCGTTCGCAATCATAGATTACATAAGAACCTTGTTAACTTTTGCGCAAGAAGTAATCTGGTAATACAGAGCAGGGCTGGCGGCAGCGGGAATCGCGTGTGCTCATGCCGGCTCAATTGGCACCGCTGAACAGCCAAATGGCACATGCCGAGACAGCCAGAAATTCCGAGCCTTGGACGTCCGTTGCGCACGCCGATCTTCCGGAACCTGCTCGTCGCGGACGTTGTATCCGACATCGGTGCGTTCATGCAGAGCACCGGCGCTGCCTGGCTGATGGTTTCGCTGAACGCGGGACCGATGTATGTGGCACTCACGCAGACTGCCTCTGCTTTGCCTTTTTTCGTTTTCGCGCTGCCTGCTGGCGCAATCGGCGATATCGTCGATCGCCGCAAGCTGATCCTCTTCACCGAAACATGGATGGTCTGCGTTGCATTAGTGCTTGCTGTATTGACCATCGCTGGCTTGATCGCCCCGCTGTCGCTCTTGATCCTGACCTTCGCCCTCTCTGCCGGCGATGCGTTCGAGACACCTACCTGGCGCGCTGTGCTGCCGGAGGTGGTTTCCAAGGAGGACCTTGCAGCGGCGTCGGCGCTCAACGGCATCGAGTTCAACTTTGCGCGGGCGATCGGTCCGGGTCTTGCAGGGCTTGCGATCGCCGCCGCAGGCGTCGGCAGTGCGTTTTTGTTGAACGCCGTCTCGTTCGCCGGCGTCCTCTTTGTTATCGCGCGCTGGAAGCGAGTGGTTCACAAGCGAACAAGCCCACCAGAGACGCTCATGGGAGCGACCGTAGCGGCTGTTCGCTACGTTCACTACTCACCGGCCATCCGGACTTTACTGGCTCGCTCAGGGCTGGTTATGTTCTTTGCGAGTGGGCTTCTCGCGCTGCTGCCTTTACTGGCTCGCATAGTAAGAAACAGTCCGACCGCTTACGGGCTGTTGCTTGGATGCTTTGGCTTCGGAGCGGTATTGGGAGCTCTCTTAATGCAACGTGCCCGGGCGCATTGGTCAAGTGAAGCTGTGGTCGCCGGCGGAGTTGCCATTTTCGGAGTCAGCACGATAGCTGCAAGCACATTGCGGTCGTTACCTGCACTCAGCGCGCTTATGATCATCGCCGGCGCCGGATGGATCGTATTTCTATCTCTTATGAATGTGTTGGTTCTGAATCATACCCCTGACTGGGTGCGGGCTCGCGTGCTTGCCGTCTCGACACTGGTTTTCCAGGGAGCAGTTGCAGCGGGAAGCGCTATTTGGGGAGCCGTCGCTTCGCGCCTCGGCGTCGGTACGGCATTGCTCTATGCGGGAGCGGGCACGACCGCTATGACAGCCTTAGCCTTGTTCCTGCGGCTCCCGGACGCGACGGTTGATCTCACTTCATGGAATCATTGGCGGTTGCCCGTTGTGAAATACAGCACCGAGACGCCAGACGATGACTTTGGCCCTGTGCTGGTGACAGTCGAATACCAAGTCGCTCCGGAGCACGTTGAAGAGTTTCTCAAAGCGGTTCGTCAATATCGACGGATTCGGCGCCGCGATGGCGCGCGAAGGTGGGGCATCTTCCACGATATGGAGAATGGACATCGCTACATCGAAACCTTCATCGTCGCGTCGTGGGCGGAACATCTCCGCCAACACGAACGATTCACGAAGGCGGACCTCCAGACAGAGGAGCAAGTGCAGCGATGTCTCATGTCCGAGCCGAAAGTCCAGCACTTGGTTTCGGTAGAGTAGGTGGCGGGTTCTTTCATTGATCTAGGCAGAATGTTTTGACCAGAATGTATTGATTTTCCGGAGGTTCGGTGGCCACTAATCTTAAAATTCCCCCGGCGCTCAAGAAACGCGCCGCGCAAATTAAAGTGCTTCTCATGGACGTGGACGGCACCATGACAGATGGCGGCGTCAGCCTCCTGTCGCAAACCGAAGAGATCGCGCTCGAAATCAAAACCTTTGACGCGCACGACGGCCAAGGCCTCACACTCGCGCACACCGCTGGGCTTCGCACTGGGTGCATCACGGGCCGGCAAAGCTCTGCACTACTTCGACGCGCGCACGAAATGAATATGGAATTTATTTATATGAAACAACCGTTGAAAATGCCGGCCTATGAAGAAATTGTCAAAAAAACGGGAGTGCCCGAGTCTGCTGTCGCTTATATCGGCGATGATCTTCCGGATATTCCCGTGATGCGCCGCGCTGGCCTGGCGGTTGCGGTGGGCAACGCGGTCCCGGAGGTTAAAAAGGCGGCGCACTACACAACGAAAGCGCTCGCAGGCCACGGCGCGATCCGCGAAGCCGTTGAACTCATTCTCAAATCCAAAGGAATTTGGGAGGCGATGATCGACAAAGCTCGTGCCTGACGCAGCTTCCAGTCGCTTCATTTCCAGCCGAACCGTCTCCCCGGTTAGCACAAATGCGGGTTAACGTGTCGTAATCGGGAACCGAGCCTTCGTTGAGGTTGACACAGATCCATACATCGTGATTACCCGCACAGTGGAGAGGATCGGCGACTGAACTGTGTCAATCGGGCAATTTTCGGCTGTGCTGCTGCGGACCTCAGATTGTTGGGGGCGCTCCGGATGAAAATCGCTTCACAATGTTGCGAACAGGCGAGATGGGTACACACTCATCGCCGTGTTTGAAGTCAAAAGGTTCGGGGCGTGATAGGGAAGGCTGCGAACGTAGATACGAAATTGGACTACTCGCGAAACGGCCAGAAATAAGGAGGACATCATGTCTAATCTAAAAGTCGTTCCTGCTTGCAAAGACCGAGAATTTCGGGTCACATTGACCGGCGTGAGTCGTCGGCCCGCAAATGACCACACGCGCGTTTGTCGATATTAATCCGACGGACGAACTCATAACTTCCAGGTTCTCCGAATCCGCCCGCGATCAGTGATCTACCTCGCCTCTGATTATGGAATGGGGATCCGGTAAAGATTGCGCTGGATCGTGCCGCGATAGAATGCATAGACGTCTGGAGATGGACCAAGCACTACCCCTGCGGCTTCGATCCGGCGCGCTCCTGGCAACTGGGCTATTTCCTCCTGGGAGTGAAATCCTCCTGCTGGAATTGGGGGTAGGGACTCGCCGGGTCCAAGTGGGACACGATAACCGCCAACGAGGGCAGAGCGCCCATCCACCGACCAGCTCAAAAAAGTAAAGGAGCCGCCGATTTGGACGGGAGATCCCCCATCCAACGGGAAAGCCTGCATTGCCATAGGTCCGTTATTGGGAAGCGGGGCCCAGCCCACGGTCCACTTGTCATCTTGTGAGACACCCCACAGAAGGAACACAGGTTCCGCGAAAGCCTTTCGCAGTCGCGTGCCGTCCGGTTGAACGCGGTACACGACTTCCCCTTGGCGAAAAAGGATATCGCCGCCCGGGCCAAATCGAGGTTGCGCGCCCTCCACATTGGGGATCTGCACAGGAGGCGAAATGTGATCAAGTGGCGCCAACCACAGGCGTGATTTCCCCTCGCGGTCCGTGGTCCACATCACGACTTTCCGGCCATCGCTCGAGATGTCATAGTCTAATACCGGAAAGCCGCGCAGCACGGGCTCGGAGCGGCCCGATTCCAGGTCCGCTATCCGTAGTTCTCCCGGATTTCTATACCATGCGAATTGATTTGCAGCCTCTTTTGCGATCAGGTAGCACAGCTTTTTACCATCCGGCGTGAATTTAGGATTAGTGCCGTTGCCCTCCAGGGAAATCTGTCGTTCGCCCTTACTGTCGTGAATCCACAGGGCGCTGTTCTGAACCGCCACAGCAGTGACGAGGGAGCGGCCATCAGGCGCCATGGAAATGCCCTCCTCCTCGGTGGGGCCAGAGGTGAACTGTTCCGGCTGACCGTCGGGAAACCGCTGCCGCCAGATGTGATGTACTCCACCGGGATTGGAGGTGAAGTACATCCATTTGCCATCGTGCGACCACGCCGCGAAAGTGCAGCCGCCGCCGAGTGGGCCGACATTTCGGCCAAGTGTACTACCGTCCATCGGAACCAGGCGACAGGGCAGCATGAGGTGGTCGTGGTCCATCTCCACCAAGAGCACCCACTTTCTATCAGGCGATACGTAGGAGCGGTGTGCCATAGCCGACTTGTCCGTCGGGAGATAAACGTCACGCGCTCCGAGCCGACTCTCATCAGACGCCACAATTCCCATGTGAACCCCTGCCTTGATCTCCGAGAACAGCACCTGCTGCGGACCGCTCCAAACCAGGCCAGAGGCGTTTCGTAGCAGCGGTTGCGGCTCGCCGCCGAGGGTGGGTACCACCCAAGTGTCCCAGTCAAACTGCTGCGGATCAAGGGTGGTGTAGGCGACGCGCGAGCCATCCGGTGAAAACGTCGGATCTGTTTTCAATAGGTTGTCTTGCGCCAGTTGAACCGGCTCGCCATCGGGAAGGATTTTGATGTAAACCTGGCCGAACCCATAACCGCGGATAAATGCCAGAATGTGGCCGTCCGGGGAAAGCGCCGGCTCCGATACTGAATCGGGAAATTTCGTCAGCTGCACCCATTGGGAGCGGTCTTGCAGGCGTGTGGAACTGCGCGACAGCAGGGCCGCTCCGATCGCAAGAATCGCTAATGCAGTTGCGGCGAGCGCCGCGAGCCTGCGCCTTGATCGGCTGGCATTCGAAGGAACCACACCGGCCACAGGCTGCTCCGGCGAACGACGATCCGAGGACAGCTCGCTCGCAAACTCGCGCTGCTCGCCCAGCGCCTTTTTCGCACTCGGCAACTGGCGTACAGCGCCAACGAATCGGTAACCCCGCTTAGGAACCGTTTCAATATACGGGGGATCCTCGCCCAAGGCCTTCCGCAGGAGAAAGATGTTGTTGGACAGGTTGCCCTCCTCGACGAAAGAGTCGGGCCAAAGCATCCTGATAATCTCAGCCTTCTCGAGCAGGTGTCCGCTATTTCGGACGAGAAGTACCAGCGTGTCAAACGCTTTCGGAGTGAGTACCACAACCTTGTTGCCGCGCATTAGCTTGCGCTCGGCCGGTTCCAGCAGGAAAGGACCGAATTCGTAAAGTTCTCGCCTATCTCTGTCCGTCGTATCTTTAGCAACAGACAGAGAATCGCGGCCCTTTATAGAGCCACCTGGCCGACCAATTTCGTTGCTCATGGCCCTTTCCCAGACCCCTGCGAGAATTCTTAGAGAGATTTCAGAGCCCGCCGAGAGGACTTCCGGGACAGCCTGCAGGCTACATTGCGGAGAGAACAGCCGGAAGGCCTAGTGCGGCGGAGTTGATTCTAGCACCGGCTTCCAGTGGCTCCAAAATCTCTTAATGGGAGGTACAGTCATGACGAAACTCTTGGCAGCTTTCGCGCTGGTAGCAATAAGCTCTGCCGTGGCACCCCAAGCACTAAGGGCGGCGGAGGCACAGTGCCCGCTCCAGAACGCAACCTTACGCGGAACCTACATGTCGCACGGAACGGGTACTGTAGTGGGTCTCGGACCCGTTGCCGCTGTTGGAACGATCATATACGACGGAGACGGAAACCTCATTAACCCCTTCACCATAAGCTTGGACGGCACGATCTCCAGGATGACGCAGACCGGCTCCTACACCGTGAACCGCGACTGCACTGGGACCGTAGTCCAAGGCGGTGCCCACTACGATATCGTAGTCGCCCCCGATGCGAGTACCGTTTTCTGGATGGAGACCGACCCCTACACGGTAGTGACCGGGACAGCAGTGCGCATGAAGGCGACGGACGGAGAGGACGGGGATTGAAGTGGGATCGAGGAAGACTGAGGGCGTTACCCTGAGAGGGAACGGCCAAGGCGGTTACGTTCTTGTGACATGGTAAAAGAACGTCCCTTTATTTGGCCCGCTGGCGCGCGGTTTCTCCCGCGCGCCTTTAATCGCCCAATCAGAGTTCAGCCAAGAATTGCGTTTCATTCAGTCGACGAGACTCTGTCCGTAAACCACGGCGACCGGTAATGGCCGGTGGGTAGTTCTCAGAATTCTGCGCCCAAAAGCCCTGGACGATGCCCACTGCAACGAAATTGTTGCATTTTTTGATTCCCCCGTCGTAAGATGAAGCTGGACGCGCCCTTCGACGTCCGGTGTACAAGCTGCCCTTACTTCCTGGGTTCAACTAACGAGCTGTCTCAAAAAAGAGAAGCAGTCCGGTTGCTTCTCGACCAGCATGGAGAGACCTCTTATGTCCTGGTACGCGTACTGCCTTACTGAGCATCAAAACCACACCAACGGAACCCGCACACGTCGCCCATTTATCCTGGAGGGTATTCAAGGAGTGAATGGCGCAACCATCCTCAGCTATCCCAGCGGCGAATTTTCAGTCATCGTCAGCGAATTTGACCGAAGCACCGGCAATCTGGACGACAAGCACGTTCTCGAGCACGCCCGGGTGGTAAGCGTCTGCTTCCGTCAGGGAACGGTGCTGCCGTTCCGTTTTGGCACGATCTTTGACAGCGACGAGTCCTTGCGGCAGGCGGTCCGCAACAATCGGCGCACGTTTGGCGAGAGTGTTGCCCGACTAAAGGGCAAAGCCGAGATGCACGTAAAGTTGCTGGTCCGGAATGGGACGCTGAAGCCGTTTCAGGACATTCAGATTCCCGATACGGTCGGCGGCGAATATCTGATTAAGCTGCGCGAAAAGGCTGTGGCTGACCGGGAACGGCAGACAAAAGCCAAAGCGCTTTCAGTGCAGGTCCACCGGCTATTCAGCCCGCTTGAGGAAGAGGTCAGTTGCAAACGCGTCAATACCGACGGAATGCTGATCGATATTGCTCACCTGATCGATTCCAAATCGGTCGAAAAATACCAGAACCGGTACACCAACGCCGCCAAACAATTTAAGGATTGTGAGATCTCAGTCAGCGGGCCGTGGCCGCCGTACCACTTTGTGCCCGGCAAGCTTCGTACCGTAGCGTAGGAAGTCGCACCGCTCAGATAAGAAGACTCGCGGCCACTGATTCTGCGGAATCAGTGGCCGTTTGCCGTCAGGGCCAGCGACAGCAACGCCTTCTGCTCGACTTCGTGCGCCTTCGATGATCCAGTCGCCGGACTCGGACTGGCGGAACGCTTCACCGACAATACCGAACGTTCACCTGCCAGATGCCGCAGGCGCGGCAGCATGTAGTTGAGCGCGCCCATGTTGGCGGGTTCTTCCTGGACCCACATGATTTCTCGCGCATTCGCGTGGCGCTGAAGCTCAGCGGCCAGCTCTGCCTCAGGGAACGGGTAGAGTTGTTCCACGAAGGTAATGGCAATCCCCAGATCTTTTTTCTTCTTTCTCTCCATGCGAAGTTCGTGGCCGATTTTGCCGGTGCAAAGCAGGATGCGGCGCACGTCCGTGGCCTCGAGATCGGGACGGACTTTGAGAAAGCTGCCACTGGAAAATTCTGCGATCGAAGACGACGCTTCCGCATGCCGCAACATGCTCTTGGGCGTAAACACCACCAGCGGTTTTCGCCACGGCCTGAGAGCCTGCCGGCGTAGCAGATGAAAGTACTGCGCAGCGGTTGACGGCTGGCAAATCTGAAAATTGTCGGCTGCAGCGAGTTGCAGAAAGCGCTCGATGCGGGCACTGGAGTGCTCCGGGCCCTGGCCTTCATATCCATGCGGCAACAGCAACACAAGCCCCGACAGCAGGTCCCACTTGAACTCTCCGGCAACGATGAATTGGTCAATGATCGCCTGCGCCACATTGGCAAAATCTCCGAACTGCGCCTCCCACAGAACAAGCGTCTCAGGATAGTCACGGCTATAACCGTACTCAAAGCCCAGCACTCCGGCTTCCGACAGCGTCGAGTTATAGATCGCACACGCCGCCTGATTTTCCGAAATGTGCTGCAGCGGAACATATTCCTGCTCATTCTCGATATCGACCAGAACCGAATGACGCTGATTGAAGGTCCCGCGACGACTATCCTGCCCGCTCAGCCGCACTGGCGTGCCGCCTTTCACCAGGCTGGCAAAGGCCAGAGCTTCCGCCATGCCGTAGTCCACAGCGCGCTTTCCGCTGCCCATCTCGGCACGTTGTCCGAGCAGCTTGCTGACTTTGGGATGAATGTGAAAGTCAGCGGGATAACTCGTGAGTCGTTCGGTCAGGCTTTGCAGCTCTTCGGCTGAGACAGCGGTTTCTACTTCGTATTCGGGCTTGTAGCGCTTGCCCTGGTACTTGTCCCAGTAGCTGGGCAAAGCACGCATCATGGGCTTCTTGCGAATGTGCCCGGCGCGTTTCTGCGCTGCCTCAAGCTCGGCTTTGATCGCGTCGGCTCGCGATTTTGCATCCTCGATGCCGGCATCTTCGGCGTAGATTTCCCACAGCGGTGGATGCTCTTTGATCGCCTTGTATAGCAGCGGTTGCGTGATGGTGGGATCATCAACCTCGCTGTGGCCGTGACGGCGGTATCCGATGAGATCGATCACAACATCGCTGCCGAACTTGTATCGGTATTCGAGCGCCATGCGGCCGACGCGGGTTACGGCATCGACATCTTCGGCATTGACGTGGAAGATCGGAACATTCTGCCGGCGAGCCAGCTGCGCGGCAAAACGAGACGAGTGCAGCTCACTCGGCACGGTGGTAAATCCGATTAGGTTGTTAACGATCACGTGCACTGTGCCGCCAACACTGTAACCGTGGATCTCGGCCAAATTCATCGTTTCCGCGAACACGCCCTGCCCGGCAAATGCGCCGTCGCCATGGACGAGCAGCGGTAGAAATTGCTTCGTGCCGCCTTCGCCCGCACGGTCTTGCTTGGCGCGAGTGCGGCCAACCGTGACCGGATCGACCGCTTCAAGATGACTTGGATTCGACACCAGGTGAATGTGCATCTTGGCGCCGCTGCGGGTCACGTATTCGCCAGTTGCGCCCATGTGATATTTCACGTCGCCGCTGCCCAAAACACTGCGCGGATCGACATCCTCGAAGCCGGCAAACACCTCTTCCGGCGCCCGCTTGGCCACGTGCACAATCACGTTCAGGCGACCGCGATGGCTCATTCCCATTACCAGTTCCACCGCTCCATTCTGGCCGGCGCCATCGAGTATTTCATCCACCAGCGGAATGAGCGCAGTAACGCCTTCGAGCGAGAAGCGCTTAGTTCCCAGATAACGCTGCTGCAACACCAGCTCGAACAGATCCGCGCGAATCAACAAATCAAGCGCGCGATTCTGATCAACTGCCGGCGCGAGGCCTTCCATTCGCTCCTGGATCCAGCGGCGCTGCTCTACGTCGGAAATGTGCGTGAACTCAACCCCAATCGTGCTGCAATAAGACCTGCGTGCTTCCTCGGCGAACTCGCTGTCATGCGGGAGGTCGGGATGAGCTGTGGGCTGCAAAAATCCTAAAGGGTCAAGATCGGCTTCCAGATATCCCCATTGGCGGTAGAGGTCGAACACCCGTTCGCGCTCGGTGTTTGGTGCTTCCATCAAGGCGGTACCGGCGCCGTTGCCGGTTTTGGATTGTCGGGTAGGCATAAGAACTATTACTAGAATAAAGGATGCTGCCGTGGGCGTGCTTGATTCTTGAGTGACTTTGGTACGAAATTCTGCGGATCACCGCGCACGATCAAGATTTCTGAATCTGCGGCTTCGCTTTGGAAAATCATCCCCAAAAACAAAACTGCCCTGGAATAATCCCAAGGCAGAAAACTAGATTTGCAATGAAACCGTTTTCACGGCCAGCGCTTGGCACTGTCTTCCCATCCGGCAGCGCGGGCGGTCGGCTGTGACTGGTTCACGGCCGGTTGCGGAATGCGGATAGGTTGTTGCGGGGCGGAAGCGACAGCCGGAGCGAGCGTTGGCTTGGCAACGGTATCAGAACTGATGTCCTTATCGTCGGACAGAAGTGGAGCGGCTACCCGCAAGGCCTCGACTTCTTTTTCCAGCCGGGACATTTCCAATTCCTTCTGCCGGAGAACCTCGTAAACATTCTTCATATTTGGGCACCTGTGGAGAAAAATACAGCGAAAAACCTTGATCGAACTTTATGCAGCTATTAAGGATTTGTCAAGAAAGAAGCAGGAAAATGGCACGGAAGTCTCATTCCCCGCCACCTCGGAGTGTTCCCCAGCGGACGCTCTTGGCCGGTTCAATTGTCACCGAAAAAGTAACGCCCGGAAATGGTGTACTCTGGTTCCGATGCGATCTTTGTTGGTTTTTTTCCTGCTGTTTCTGCCCGTGATTTCGGCCGCGGCACAATCCACATCTCCCGCAGGCGACGATTATTCCGGCATGTATACCTTCCTCCGCGAAGGAGAATTCGTCCAGGTCACGGTGGAAGAGAAAGGAAATGTTAGCGGATTTATCTCGCGCTTTGGCGATTCCGAAAACGACAAGAATGAATTCCTTGACCAATTCTTCGAATCAGGAAAGCTCGATTCCAATCGCCTGAGTTTCACCACCAAGAATGTTCATGGGAGCTGGTTCACTTTTGAAGGAACAGTGAGTCGCGGCACGGGGAATAAGCCAGACGACGAAGGCTACTACGTGATTCGCGGAACTTTGAATCGCTTTCAAAGCGATGCTGACAAGAAGAACACTACGCAGAGTTCGCGGCGCGTGGAGTTTAAATCTTTCCCGCGAGATGTGTCGCCGTAGGGCGGCGAAGCTGCAGGGGGCGGGCCCATAAGCGTTAATTTCAGCAGGACGGACTAGAAGTTGACCTTCCCGAGTTGTTTCTGAGCGGTAACTTCCGAGTAGCCGACCAGCCGGAAGTTATGGCGATGTTGTCGCGGGACGCTAGGGTTTCAGCGAGTGAGGCGACTTAGTTCGGGAGTTTCAGGCGGTGGAGAAGGTCAGCAAACCTGGCATCTGAATGCAGATTGTCGAAATCTGAGTCGGATTTGATCGCGACCAGGCCGGCGTCGTGCGCGTTGTAGGCCTTCTCCAGCCATTCAAATGACTCATCCTTCTTATTGAGAATCGCGCAATAGGACGCGATCTGGTACGGAGAGATCTTGCTTTCTCCCGATGCTTCAGTAAACTCCAGCACGGTGAGCCAAAAGCCTCGCATCCCCGATTTTGCATACGCGGCTTTCAACTCTGCGATCTGGTCCGGTGTCATCCCCAATAGCGTTTCCACTTGTAGATACTCGGCTACCGATTGATCGAGCAGTCCCTTCTGCCGGTACGCAACTGCGAGTTGGTTGTGCGCGTCCGGCAAGCTCGGGTCCGCCTGCAGAACCTTCAGATACTGCGGAATGGCCAGGTCGTACTGGCGCGCCGTCAGATAATGAAATCCCAAATGAAGCTGCATGGTCGGGGACACGGGATCGTGTTCCAAGGCCCGCTTACTCATCTGCAGAGACTCCTGCATGCGTCCCATTGATAACAAGTAATGAGAGTACATGTGCAGGGCATTCGTATCGTTGGGATTCAGCTCGATCGCCCGTTTGAACTGTGCCTCGGCGCCGGCCCAGTCCCAGTCGTTGACGAACTTGATCTGACCAAGCGCCGCATGAGGCTCACCTAGTGTGTCGTCTAACTCGAGAGCCTTGGTCGCCGCCGCCCGAGCCCGCCGCAGTGCTTCTTCGGGAGGAAGCCCCGCGCGTCCCCACACGTAGGAGTCGGCCAGCCCGGCATAGGCAAGAGCGTAATTAGGATCTTTTTGGATCGCCTGCTCGAAATACTCACGCCCCACTCTGGTTCCTTCTTCGGTCCACTTCTCGACGAAGTATCGGCCTTTCAGGTACGCTTCGTATGCGCCGGGATTCACGGCCCGAGGATTTCCTGCGTGCATGCGCTGTTCCGGGGCGAGTTTCAGGCGAACTTCGTTGCCGATGGCGTCCGCAACTTCGCTCTGGAGTTGAAGAACGCTTTGCATCTCACGGTCGTACTCAGCGGCCCACACATGGCTCTGGTCACGCACCTGAATGAGCTGGGCGGCAATACGTACTCGTCCACCCTCACGCCGGGCGCTTCCTTCGAGGACGTAGTTTACACCGAGTTCGCGGCCGATTTGATCGACCGCTTTGCTCGAATGTTTGTAACTCATTGCTGAAGTGCGGGCGATGACTCCCAATTGCCTCGGATCGAGCCGGCCAAGTTGGGTGATCATTTCTTCGGTCAGGCCATCGCTGAAGTAGTCCTGGTCCGGATCACCCGTCAGATTTTCGAACGGCAAAACCGCAAGCATCGTCCGTCTGCCCTGTGAGATCCCGGCTGGCCAGAAGTATCGCAAGCCGAAGTAAGCCGCCGCTGTGACGACCGCTATCAAACATGCGCCGATCAGTACGAATCGCTTGGAGAGGAGTCGTGGACCGGTTGGAGCCGCCGAGAGAGCCTCCTCGGGGGCGGTAACCAAGGGAGCCACAAAGCGGTAGCCTTTGCCAACGACCGTTTCGATGAATCGCGGCTTCTCGGGATCATCCTGAAGCGCATTTCGAATCTTTCGAATTGCAGTGTTGACGCCGTGCTCGGAGTCAACGAAAACGTCCTTTCCCCAGAGCTTTTCAATGATCTCCTCGCGGCTGACCAACTGCCCGTTCCTGCTGGCCAGCATGATGAGCAGTTCCATGGGGATTCTTTCCAGCTTGATCACGCTGTCGTTGCGGCGGAGCTGGTAGGAACCCAGGTCGAGTTCCACGTCGTCGAATTTCAGCGAGGCCCCGGGCATTGATCTCCAGAGGAGAAATAGTAACGAAATTTTCTGCTGGCACGATAACAGGAATCTCGCGCGTTTTCATGCATTTGTGCGAGTTCAGACAAACTTCATCCCATCTTCACCCTATCGTCCTTGATAGTGCCCGCAGCCCGAGTTACACGCAGATCAGCTGAACAAACCTGGAGATCAGCTCCCAGGAGAAAGAGGAATTTCGATGCGTGCAAAACATCAATTACTGGCACTGGCGTCAGTGGCGGTGCTTACCTGCTCGGCAGTTGCGGCACAGGATGGCCCGGTTGTCATTGCCATAAGTGAAGACCGCCCTTCGCTGGAGTTTGTTGGCCAGTTCATCAATTCCGGCACCGGCTCTCAACAGTTCGGCTATCTCTCCAACATTCGCGGCCTGAACCAGATTTTCACTGCGACGCCGCAAAATGAAACCACGGCAATGTTCACGTTCTACACGCAGGCCACAACCGTGAGTACGATTACCAATGGCTCGGTGAGGGTCGTACATCGCGTCGGGACAACCACCATCTACTTCAATCCGAATCCTGCCGGGGACTTCAACAACCCCAGTTCATTCCAGGAGGGGACACCGATCTCGGTTTCTAACTATAGCCAACAAGTCGTCGTGGATCTCGCAACCGGCTCCTTCACCACCGCACACCTGAATGACATCACCGCGACTGCTTCCTTCTGGTTGAATGGCGTGCAGTACCAGTTGGGGCAGGTAGGCCGGTCTTTTCGCACACACTACCTAGGTCATGTCAATTCTCCGGGCCTACTGCCTTCTGGCTGGTTCGGTGGATATGCGGTTGGTGCCGACAAGAAGGACAACTAGCATTCGAAGTCACTGCAAAGACGTTTTCGCATGAGCGGCACCCGTAGTTAATGCGTGCGGGTGCTTCTTCATCCTTTCTGTGGGCGGCTGCCAGTCGCGACTCGTTGGCGCACGCATCGGCGAGCACGATTTGAGATTTGCGCCGCCCTCCAAATTGTTACCAATAGGTGAAATGTTTTCTCCGGTTCAGTGACAGGGCTGCTGGGCGGGTGGTGCAACAAGCTTCGCCATACGCAAGTCCAGACCTTCGGTCTCCTGACCACTAGCTGCCTGCTCGACTGGCGGGCGCGCCCACGGTGCGCGGAAGGTCCAACTCATCCCGGCGCTAAACCCCGTTTTTAACGCGTGACCATTCTGGCCCCACACACTGGTGAGCAGCGACGAGTACACCTGCCATCTCCTGGTGACCGAGTACGCAATTCCACCGCCCATGTTCAGGAAATTGATGGCCAATATCTGATCGTGGTGCCGCCAGGTGACATTGGTCGGGGAACGCACTGGAAAATCTTGCGGAAAATCAAGGCCGTTGTGCACGATCTGTGAAGCCAATATAGCTTGCAGTGACAAACGCCGTGTCAAGAAATAGCCAAACTCTGTATCGATCCGGCTGCGATTGGGGCGCATACCCAACACGCGCTGCATTACGGAGTAGCCGTAACTCAACTGGAAATATCCTCGCGGCAGTACAGGCGCTAGGCTTCTCCCCGCGCTCATACCCATCTGTACCTCCCACAAGTCAATACCTACGGCTGAGTGCCCGAAATGTTCATAGTGATGGCTGGGAAACGCAACCGCCAAGAACGGTGTGAACTGGACTGGACGCTTCGCCACGTTGTACCGGAATCCCACACGGAAATCCTGGAGCGCGCCGTGATAGTCTCCACCGTCAATCGGAAGTTGATGGGGAAAGGGCCCGTGATACTTGCCAAACCCATATGGCAAGCTGAAGTTGACCGCAAATTTGTCGGTAACTCCATAATCGATTTCCTCGATTACGCGGAAAGCACGAATGTGCCCATAGTCGTGGCGCGTACCGTCGCTATTAAAGTGATACTTGTTAAATAGATTCTGATAGCTGAGCGCCACCTCGCCCTCACCCTTAGGGGGGACCCAGGCCTGGCCAAAGAAATCGACGTGCGCGAACAGTACCACAGCGAGGGAAAACACAAGAAGACGCGCCGAGCGCATTGTCGGTCCTCCCCTTTTTGCCTTGTCCTCCTGCTACGAGCCCCCACCGGCTTCACGGTGTTTACGTTTCAGCTTGGCTTCGGTATCCAGCTTCTTTTCCAGCGCCTGCTCGATCACAGAAAGATTCCCGCCGGCTTTGCGCGGCGTTTTGAGGGTATAGCGATAATGCTTTTCCACCGGGGCCAAATCCGCCTTTGTGGGCTGATAGAGAATTGGAATCAAGGCAGGCGGCGTGGCGGCCGACTGCAAGGTTGGTTCAATGGCGTTCGTGTCGGCAACGTCAGAAAGTAGGAGGTCGTATTTGCCCAGCCGCAAAGCAACTTCAAGTTCTTCTGTGTCGCGAACGATCCGAAGCTGATAGCCGGCGTTCTTCAACACCGATTGAAATTCTGGATCTGCGATCAACTCGGCGCCGTGTGTGCCGGCGTGTTGGTAGGCAAGAATTTTGGCGGTGCGATTTCCGAGCAGGGCTTCAAGGCGAATGCCGCGTCCAAGAACTAGCAGCTTATCTCCGCACGCCCAAGCAGAGACACTGCAACATGCGACCATGCCCGCGCTCACTATGGCAGCCAACGCGCGCTTGCGCATACCAATCCCCTTGTGGGACGAGAGTGTACTCTCAGAAAAGCTCTTCGGCAACCGATAATACGAGCGTAATAGATATTGTCGTTCCTGCTCCGTCCCGAGTGACGGGCAAACCGGAAGTAATTCTTAAGTTAGCGCCAGGGGCCGGGCCCCGCTCTTAGCTATTAGCCTTTGGCTGTTAGCTGAATCTCTAGATATCCACGACGATCTGGATTGGCAGTTCTTGAATGAGGGAGAGTTGCCAGGACGATTTAGCTGAAGGCTAAAGGCTAGAAGCTAATCGCTAAAAAGCTTATTTCGCCGTCACCAGGGAATGCGTGATGGCATGGACCGAAAGCGCGATCCGGTTCTGAACGCCGACCTTGCGCATCAGCTTGGCGACGTGGGCTTTCACGGTGCGCTCTTCAATGCCCAACGCCGATCCGATTTCTTTGTTAGAACGGCCGGCGACCAGCATTTCCAGAACTTCTTTTTCGCGATCAGTGAAGGTAACGCGTCCGGCGGGGAAAATCCGTCCCGGCGAAGTGCTTACCCGCTCGATAAACAAAGACAGCACGCGGCGCGGCGCCCAAACCGATCCCTGGGCCACGATACGCAACGCCTGAACAAATTCTGCAGCTGAAGCGGCTTCGTCCACATAACCCTTCGAGCCGGCGGCGATGGCTTTCAAAATAGTCTCTTCGTCCATCCCGGCGCCGGTCACGATGATTCGAACATCCGGCCGGGACGCTTTTAAGCTGGCCATTACATCGAAAAGATTTTGTCCGTTGCGGTTTCCCAAAAGAACCAGGTCGATTTCCGGCATGTTGGCAAGCTCCGCCAGACTGGCAGAAACCAACTCGAAGTCCGACTCGGAATCAAACAGCGCGCGGAACCCAACAAAACGCAGCGGATCGCTCTCCACTACCGCGATCCGAATCGCGCTCTTGCTGGAAGTTGTCTTCATGGCGGTTGCAGCTTTCATAGCTATGCCTGTCCTTGGACTGAGGGTGTGCTTAGGATATCTGTATCCGGGGTGGTTGCAAGGTTCCGTAACGTTTGCCGAATTACGGGAGTAACATAGGTTGCATCCAATTTCCGTGCGAGGCCGAGACTCCAAATTGATGAAAATGACTCGAATCTTCCCTCTAGTAGCTTCCGTGCTCCTGGCTGCCATATTGGCACCGACATCGGCGCCGGCGCAACCCACCTATCAACCCAAGTTCAAAGGCGATCCGGCGCGCTCAGATTCTGAAGCTGCTGCCCTTGGATATATGCGCACGTTTCTGCGAGCGCAAAAAATCTACAAAAAGAAAAACGATCACTTCGCGACTTCTCTGATGGATCTGGCGAAAACTGGCTCGTTTACACGGCGCATGGTTTCAACCAACCGTGGCGATTACACCGTGAAGTTCACTCCGCACAAAGAGAAAGATTCGTTCGAAATTCTGATGACCCCGAAGCAGCCCGACGCAACTCACCGGTCATTTTTTGCGAAAGATGAAGGCACGAATCGCAGAGATGACGGCGTGATTCGCGCCGACGATCAGAAGGATGCGGACGAGCATTCGCCGGTGCTGAAGGCGGATGCGAGTTGAGAATCGTGTGAAGTCTAGAGCACCTTTTCTAATCGTACTTTCGTGCCTGCTTCTGCCCCTCGATGCGCAGTGTGTCGGAGTGCCCAACCTTCATTTGAAAGACCTCGAGGCTAACTCCGAATTGATTGTCATAGGAGAGGTCACGACTATAAAGACGGTCGGTTCGGCACCGCCAATCGATTTCCGCGGACAAGAGCTGCAAGCCGACGCTTATTCGGCCATTATGGCGGTCAGAAGGACGGTGAAGGGTTTCGCATCTGGCCAAATAGACATTCATTATGTTCTGCCGCTATCCTTTGTCGGATATAGGGGCTTACAAGCTGGAACTCGGATGGTGTTTCTGCGCAGACGGCAAGATCACTATGTGCCCGTTAGCGCGTACTACTCCGACTTCCCGGCTGTTCTCTCTTCGCCGCCAACCAAAGACTTGCCCTCGAATGTGGGCGATTACACAGCCAATGTACTACGCGAAATGCTTTCAGTTATTGCCTCAAGCTCGACGTCAACTGAGCAAAAATGGGAGATCTTACGCATTGATTACGCCTTCCCCAACAGTAAGGAAGTCTTGGACGCGTTTAGAGAGGGGCTGGCCAACACTAAGGAACCTAACCTGCGCCAGAGACTCCAAGGCGAACTCGTATCAATGGGGGATATCATCGAACTCCCACATGTAATAGATCTGTTGCTAACGAACACAGCTACCCCAGATCAGAGGATATGGCTCTTATACGTTGTCGAAAATCGCGTAAAAGATTCGCGCGCCATACCCAATCTACAGCCATTGCTGGGGTCCGGGGACACTCGTCTTAGAGAAGCTGCGGTAGAGGCTCTGTGGCACGTAGCTGATCCCGCGGCGCTTCCGGATCTAGCGGCCGCGCTGCGCGACCCGGACGAGCAAGTGCGATTTTATGCCGTTCGCGCGCTGTCGGACATCGCCAATGAGCCCGGTTGGGGCGGACCTGGCGAATCGCAGTTTAGAGATCACGAGCAGGAGTATCTGGCGCATTGGCAGAAATGGTCGAGTGCTCAGATGCAAAGATGATCGCTGGCACACAGAAGAAGCGCCCTAGCTCACTGGCCCGGGACGAATCTCCGCCGCCTTGCCATCGTGATAGCTGATCGTGATCGGCTTGCCTCCGTTTGGATAATTCAGAGTCTTGTCGATTGAGTCGCTGCTAGAATCAAGCAAACCTATCCCAATGGCGAAGTCGGCCTGCAATTCATTCATCCCTTGTTTGACCTGATGTTGGTCGATGGCCTGCCAAATGTCTGGCGGCCAATGCTTGTAGAGCTGATGCGGGTCCTCGATAAAGAACATGTCATCCGAGTAAAACTTGAAGTCTCCGCCGCTGTCATTTCCGATCGGCGCCGCGAAAGACTTCCCGCCGTCTTTGAATACTGCAAGCACCTGCAGCCCAGCCGTTTTCGGAGACACACTGCTGATTACGTCCTTGACTTCCAGCTTCTGCAAGGGCAACAACTTCCCTGCCTCGTGAGAAAACTCCGTGTGATGGGTGGCAGGGTCGTAGGGATAAAACGGATAGAAGTAGCCTACTTTCACCCAGACCGGCTGCCGGGTCAATTGCTTCGCCGATTTCACATCATACGGATAAAGTTTTTTGATATTGACGTAGTAATCGGGATTTAGCGGCGGGGCTTCTTTCTTTTCGGGCTTAGCATTGTCCTCGTGGCGCTGATAAAAGATCAAGCCCAGGCGAATGCCGGTCACAATGATGGCAAGAAGAAGAATGATGTGAATTTTGCTCTTCATCGCTGGGTAGCATAACAGTCCGAACACGGTTGTTCACTACGGAATGGATTCGAGAAATTCGCCCGCTTGGCCGGGCAAAGCAGGAATGCGGGAAAAATCTTATTCCATGCTTGAGCCAAGCGGCTCGTAGCGGTATTTCTTGCCGTCCCAGAAAATGGCCGAGGTCATCTGGTCAGCCGTCGCTTCTTCTACGTAGATGGCATTCGCGTACTTTTTGCGGTTAACTTTCATCTTTTTCACTGAAAGCGTTCTCACCGCAAGATTGATAATGACGAACTTCGAAAGCGGCGTCGCGGACCGCCAGGCATCAGGTCCAGCCCCATGTATGACCAGCAGCGCTAATCCGCGCAGTTTAGGATCATCGGGTGCAAAGCTGGTCGTGATCGTCGGATTGCCGTAGCCGAAGAAAGAGTCCATGGGGTCGACGACCCTATAGTTCTTTTCGCCTTGGTCGATCAGCGGATTCTTGCAGCGCCCAACGATAACTATGTCTTCAACTCCGTCACCGTTCAAGTCGGCAACCGACGGTACGAACTTAGGTTCAAGAGAACAGTTATCTCCGAACTGCCGATGCACGAACTTGTTGTCCACCGCAGCCGGGGTGGAAGGGGTAGTGCTATTTTGCGCCGTAGCGAACGAAGCGCCCAAAGAAGCGAATAGAAAAAATAAAACAATGCGGGACGACATGAACCTACTGTAGTCCCGCATGGACAAGCTAGCTAGAGTAGCATGGTAACCAAAGTCACAAGCTTACTTCGTGATCGCGAGGCTGTTAACACCTCCGACTTCGCTATTGGTCAGGAGCACGAACGAGTTCGGCACTGGGGTCAGCGCACCGGTATTCGCATCCACTTGGTATGTCGTCACCCCAACATCGCAGTGAAAGCAGCTTTGCTGATCGCCGGTGATTGCCCATAGAAAGTCCCCCGTCGGGCTGATGACGGGCCAGTCGCCGGGCCCGGTAGCGGAAACCTGCGCGATGACGCCAGTGCTCTCATCAATCGAATAGATCCCGCAGTTGTCGTACATGAATTTACCCGCGCTGGCGATTGTCATGTTGTCCGGTCCGGGAACTCCAATCGTGCCGGGAGCAACGATGCTCCCGCAGCCACCTGAGTTGAATGGAGAACCGGAGAGCGGAGTCAATGCCCCCGATGTCTGATTGATGCTGTAGCCGTACAACTTCGCACTGTTCTGCGACTGCAGTTGGTACAGGTACGAGTTGGTCGGTGTGATCACGATGGTCCACGAATCCGTCACTTGCGAGCCGCCAAACGGAGATCCTGCAATCGCGGTCAACTGACCGGTTGTTTGATTGATCGTGTAGCCAAAAATTCCGGAGCTGGTTGAGGCGTACAGGAAGTGGTTCGTTTGATCCACGGCCATAAGCGTGGCAGGTTGAGAGAAACCCGGCGAGCTCGGAGCTGCCGCTGCAAACGGCGAGCCAGCGACCGCAGTTAGGGCGCCCGTGCCTGATTGAATGTTGAATGCGTACACACCTGATGACCCCAGCACATAAAGGAACTTGCCTTGGTTATCCACTACGTCTGCAAAGAAAGTCTGCCCGGTCATATATGTTGCACTCGCCTGACCCAAGGAACCGTTTGAGCGGTTAATGGTGTAGGCAAAAATCCCGCCCTGGGTTCCGTTGTTGTATCCCTGTGCCGTCTGGAAGATGAACGATCCGGAGGGATCGATGGCAAGGGTTCGTGGATCGAGGTTATTCGCAGAACCTGACGTCGTTAAACTTATGATCCCGTTCGACTGGATACTGGCCGCATAGGGTCCGCCGCCGGGTAACGGATCAGCGTACAAAAACTTCGGCGGACTGGTTTGTCCGGAGCCGCCGGTACCTTCGCCATAACCCGGAATAGTCTGGGTGCCTCCGCTGCCCGAACCTGACCCACCAGACCCCGAGCCGGACGCAGTCCCTGAGCTGCCGGACTTACCGGTGGAAACCCCGCCGCAATTGCCCAAGAAAATGACTGCCGTGAAAAGGATAAGGAGCGTAAAAAATTGTTCCACCCGACGCATGATCTTCCCCTGTTGAGAAACTGTGAATTGTTCTTGCTGGAGCGGCTAGTTGGATGAGCCGTACTCTGGGCAGTTGGCTGACAGCTACACCTGAGCCTGGTTCTCAGGTATTTTTAGTTGTTTGATGAGGAACTTTACTGATGCCGGAAGTGCTCCCAGCCCTGGGGTTGCAATCGCGACCGAGTACCAGCGCCGCTCACGAGAACCAACTGCTTGCTCCTGGTGATCTCGCCAATGCAGGTAACCGGGATTCCGGAAATTTGTGGAGGCAGGCGCCGGCCCGGTCGGGCCGTGAACAGCAGTTCGTAATCGTCGCCTCCGTGTAGAGCATATTTCAATTCCACTGGCTTCGATGTCCGGCCTATCAAAGACCTCGGAATAGCTTCTGGCCAAATCTCAGCGCCAACCCCGCTCTCCTCACAGATGTGGTTGAGATCACTGGAAAGACCATCGCTTATATCAATCATGGACGACGCAAAGTTTTTAGCGCGGAGAACTTGCCCTTGCTGAATTCTCGGCTCGGGAAAAAAATGTTTCGGAAATTGCTTCTTATCCAGCTTCTTCCGTTTCGAAAATAATAAATTCAGCGCCGCCGCCGATCCCCCGAGTGTCCCAGTCGCGTAAATTCGATCTCCCGGTCGAGCGCCGGACCGCAGCACCGCCTTGCCTTTGGGCACGGAGCCCAGAACAGTGATGTCAGCCAGAACTCCTGAGGGCGACTGCGCAGTGTCACCGCCCGCGAGTCGAACGCTAAATTCACGCGCAAGTCTCAACAGACCTTCAATAAAGCCATCGACCCACCGCTGCGGCAGTTTCGGCGGAAGCGCAAGCGATAGAAAAGCTGCCACCGGCTCCCCGCCCATGGCTGCAATGTCGCTCAGCCCACGCGCCAGGCAACGATGACCGACCGATTCCGGCGGATGCCACTCGCGGCGGAAGTGTACCCCTTCGAGGCTGAAATCAGTCGTTGTAAGCAGATCGTGGCCGGCTGGAAGCCGCAGGACCGCACAGTCATCGCCAATTCCGGTCACAACCTTGCCATTAATTTGGCTGGATCCGGTCTTCAGACGCACACGCGTTCCAGTGGCAGCGCTGAGTCGAGCGATGAGCGATCGTTCCGATAAAGGCAATGCGAAGACATCATAAGCGGAATTTCCGCGCAGCCCAAATCGCGTTCCGGCGCGCTCACCCGAGGCAGGACAACCTGAAATTTTCCGGCTTCATCTACAAAGCGGGTTGGCACGTTTCACCTCCCGCCGAGCTGCCGCTTATGCGTCCAGGATCGGGTGCAAGGTACCTTCGTAACCTCTTCCCGAAACGGTAATTGGCCTGATGGTCACGTGCGATTACCTGCCGTTTGTAACCAAAGAAATCGGCGTGACCTCGTTGACACGGTGGAACGTGCTTTGCTACCGTTACTCAAAGCAGTCTTCCAAAAACCTGTGGTCGAGCTAAGTGCTGAATTCGCTTTGGGTTAAGCGGAACAGTGATTTGGGCGTTATCTGGTCCAGCGTAGAAGGGCGCGTTAAAGCTTTCTAAATAAAAGCCAGACGCGTGTTCGTGCCGGAACGGGAATGCCAGATGCTCCTTTTCTGGCCATACAGGAATTAAGACAAAATTGCGTAAACGCTTCTACATTCTTTTTGTGACTCGCGGAGAGGACGGCCAGCTCCGCAAGATCCCGATCCCCGTTCATTATCTGTACGTATTCGTCGCCGGGGCTACAGTGGGGCTTTTCGGGCTCACTGGACTGGCACAGTCATATATGCGAATGCTGTTAAAGACTTCGCAATACAACGAATTGCGGGCCGAAAAAGACGACCTTCGCAGCCGCTATACGCACCTCGAACAGGTAGCCAAAGAGCGTGACATGCAAGTCGCGTCTCTGGGTTCGCTGGCCAATGAAGTTTCATCGCTCTATGGATTAAAGCCCGAACCGGTGCTGATGGCGGCAGCGGCGTCAGACCTGGTGGCGGACGAGCAGGTGAATTCTTCCATTGACCGACTGGCCACGCTAAAGACAACCGCACTGAGCGGCGCGACGACCGCTGGGCTGACGCTTGGGCTTACCCGCAACGTGACTACTGCGGACTGGATCCGGGCAAATTCGGCGCCCAGTATCTGGCCGGTGGAGGGTCCCATCACTGCTGCTTTCGGCGAGCGCATTGATCCGTTTAACGGGGAAGGCGCATTCCATTCAGGAATTGACATTGGAGCGGCAATTGGGCAGAAAATTATCGCACCCGCAGATGCCGTTGTGGTGTTCGCCGAGTTTATGGGCGGATATGGCCGGGCCGTCATTCTTGATCACGGCCACGGAATTACGACCCGTTACGGACATATGAAGAGCTTTGCGGTATTCGCCGGTGAGCATGTCCATCGCGGCGACACCATTGGCTATGTCGGCGATACCGGCCGCAGTACCGGGCCCCACCTCCACTACGAAGTTCGCATCAACGATACCCCAGTCAATCCGCACAAATACCTGCGCACCACATACGCCCACGTCGGCGGGTTCGAAGCGGGAAGCTAAGCAGCGATCTCAGTCATCAGCCATCAGCTAACGCCACTCAGCCGATTTTTGGCTGATACTTCATCTCTCTTGCAACCTTCGTAACTAACCAGTATCTTTCCTCAGCGCGGTTCTAGGCTTATTCTTGATTCAAGAACAGGGCCTCCTGGGCTCTCACCCGAAAATCATATGTTTCCCTTTCGTCTTTACACCCTGGTTGTGGGCGGAGCGAGTGCTGCGGGCGCTGCTTACTTGATGTTCGGCCGGAGGAAAAAAAGTTCGGCGGAGATCGAGCGCGAGCGCCGCAACTGGCTGAACCAGATTGGCCGCATCACTGACGGCACGGTCATTGATGTTCAGGAGTTGGCCCAGAACGGACACCCTCCAGCGACCCTGCTGATTTTTCAATACGACGTCGGCGGCGTTTCCTACGAAGCTTCGCAAGACGTGACCCAACTGCGCCAGCTCATCAATCTGCACTCCTGCCGTCTGGGGCTGCCCACATCGGTACGCTACGATCCGCAAAATCCAGGCAACTCGATTGTGGTCGCTGAAAAGTGGATGGGGTTGAGGCAGTAGCTGTTATCTGATGTCGATCCGCAGAATGATATCCACGACTTTGCGGTCGTCGAACTGGCTCATGCGTTTCGTGTCGCTGGTCTTTCCACTGGATTGCGCGTAGATTTCGTAATCAACGTTCGTGGCCAGCGCAGGAAAGCGATATGTACCATCAGGGCCCACAATATAAGTCTTCACCGCGCGGGTGCGCGTATCAGTGACATACACAACCGCGTCGGTAACCGGATTGTCCTGCTTGTCCAGCACCTTGCCGGTAAGCAAGCGTCCTGGAGTCGTGTCTTTGGTCTTAGCGTACGAGCTGGGCGCCGCAAACATCGCCGTCGCTAATGCTCCAACCAGCAGAATTTGTAGTGCCGTCCAGGTTCTTGTCATCCGTGTACTCTCGATGGGTGAGGTGCCTCTATTTTAAATGCAGACCGGTGTCTGCGCGCTCGTCACCTTCAATATGCACCGTGACTTCCGGCCCAGGCTGCAAATGTTTGTAGGCTGGATTTTTATAGCCCTTCAAATCAGCCCAGAGCACATAATCCTGCTTCCCCGCTGGCAGGCGTTGCTCAAACTCTCCCAAGTGATTGGAATAGATCTCCCACCGCGCCTTCTTCTCCCCGGCAACTCGAATCTTTACCTTGACGCCGTACACCGGACGGTCGTCGGGACCCCAGACCGTGCCGAAGATCAGCGCATAGGCTGCGCGCTTCGGCCGTTCTCGGCCTTGCGCCGGACTATTAATTGTTAGAAAAAGTGTAAGGTAAGCCAGAATTAACGAGCGGAAAACGAGCGCGGATGGGTGGTTAGGAGTAGTCTCCGTCTTCGGTTTCTTCTTCCTCTTCGTCTTCCTCGTACTCTTCCTCCACAGGTTTGAGTTCGACCGGATTAATCGTTACCACTTCGAACTCGGTAGCGCACTCGGGGCAAGTGATTACCTCGCCTTCATCAACCTCATCTTCTTCAATATCAAAACTGCTCTCGCACTCTGGACAGTACAGCATATGCCCTCCGTTCGGGGTGCCTGGGTTTTTATGATTGCACGTTTGTATATTTATTGCCTTCCCGGCCACAGGTCAAGTGGGACGACCGGAGTGTTTGTAGAGACGAGAAATCCGGCGTTCGTGTTGCACTACGAACGGGGGTGCCCCAGGTCTGGCCGGCTTGCGAGACCTGGGAATCCTGCGGGCTCGACGGAAGTCATTGGCTTGCAGGAACGTACACTCGCTGCGCGCCGACCAACTCTGTGTTCGGAAGCTCAGTCGCCAGTTTCACCCGCTGCATGCCGCTCTTCTTTTCAGGCTTGGCGAGAAAAGTGAGAAGGTACTGACTGTTCAGACGGTGCTCGACATCGTCGAGGTAAGGGACAAATGTCACCGCGGGGCCGCTGAAGCCAATGTAGTAAGATTCGCCGCCGGTCTCGTCCGCAACCCGCGAGAGATAGAGTTGTCCCCAATAGCTGTGCCAATAGCTGTGCGCGAAATGGCCAGCTCCAGGGTTGTAGATGGCGTAAACGATTACGCCTGCGCGCTGCGCCTGCTCGATCGCATCACTAACGTACGGATCTTGAGTGTCTTCTCCTTCGTAGTAGAGATCAATACCATCGCTGATCATCAGAACTTCGCGCCGTGGGCTGCCTGCCGGCCAGCGTTTGATCACATCTACCAGCGAGAAATAAGGGCTGGCGTTTACGCCCCCGATTCCCATGGGAAGGCGCAGAGACTTGGCTGCCTGGGCGTGGTCGGCCGTCAGTTCTTGCGCGACTCGTGCGGTTCCGTTCTGCATATAAGCGACTCCAACCTTCGTGGTTGCCACTTGTGAATTGATGAACTGGCGAATGTCATCGAATTGCGAGGCCAGGGTTGCGTTCGCGGAATCGTCGAGCAGAATAAATAATTCGAGGCCTGCGTTGTCGCCTTTCGCCGGTGTCCAGCCAGTCACCGAGTCGCGCGTCTTCCCTTCGTAAACCATCGCGTCCTGGCGATCAACCGCAGGCGGGTTCATTCCGTGGCGGGCTTCCACCGTGACCACCATATTCACCGCCGGACCGCCCGCGGCCGAGGCTTCCTGCGCGGCGGTTGAGAGTGTAAATGCGCCCAACGAAACTGCGACCAAGAATGCAAACCAGTGGTTTTTCATTTTGATTCCTTTCTGACTTCAATTCGGCCTTACTGATGCGGGGTTGCATCCGGCCCAGAGCTATTCACGCGCAACAGCATACCGCTGCCGCTTGGCAGGTGTACATCGCGTTTGCTTGAAGTGAACACGATCTCGCCGATCGGGTCGCTGCGACCAGAATTGGCGATCTCTAGGTCTGAGAAACCGTAAGCGCCGCATGCGTCAGACGAGAAGACCCACAAAGCCTGGAGCAGATCGTTGTCGTCAGCCTCTCCTGCGCATTTTGTGCCTGGCGCGGACGAAACGTGAGCCAGCACACCGTTTGCGGTGGGTATTCCAACATCTTGCAATCCGTTCGCAACCGGTCCGCCACCGCGATAGACAACTTCGCCTCCGACCTGAACCGTAGTCCAAGCGGCTTGAGATGTTCCCCGGTCCGGGCCCGCTGCAGGAACTTGCGCGTCCTCAACCTCCATCATGGAAGCGATGGCCCTGAGGTTTGTGGAGATGGGAGTGCGACGTTTGGAAACATCGATCGCATCGAAGCGCAACGAGAATCGCCCATCGGTGCCGTTTTCAGCTCGTTTCGCGCTCACCACGTGACCAACGACCTTGCTGCCTGCCCGGATTTTCGAATCCTGCAGGGGCACATCCTGCATGACCCTGGCTGTGAAAACTTGTCCCGGTTTGGCTTTCCTAGAATCTAGTGTCGAGTTCAGGTGGACAGGGATGATGGTCCCGCTTGGAATCGCTTGCTGAGCCAGTAGCGCGGACGAAAATAAAACCAGAATAATGGGCGAAATAAGTTTCGCAGATTTAATTCGGGCAGGAATCAATCTCCGCGCGGGTAGAGTGAAAGTCACAATTCACCGTTACCCTATGGATGACTGACGTCCAACTTAAGTTTCAATACACCCTCGGCCCCCAGGCATCATTTCACATCAGCCAGAGCGCATCGACATCCACGATCACATTGGTGCGCGGGATTTTTTCTTTTTCCGCCTGGGCGAGCATGGCGCGCAACACTTCGTTAAGCTTCTGGCGGCTCGGGGACTTCAAAATAAAGTGATAGCGGTAATCGCGCTTCAGTCGTTCGATGGGAGCGGCTGCGGGACCCAGCACGCGCACTCCTTCATGACGAGTTTTTTCGAACCAGCGGCCGAGAACACCTGACCATCGCAGCGTGTCATCGAGCTTCGCGCTGCGGACCATCACGTTGGCGAGTGAGTTGTACGGCGGATAGTGCATCCAACTGCGGAAGCGAAGTTCTTTTTCGTAGAAGCCGGTGAAGTCGTGATGCGCGGCATATTGCACAGCGTAGTGTTCAGGAAAATAGGTCTGCAACACCACTTTGCCTTTGACTTCTCCACGGCCTGCGCGGCCCGCAACCTGCGTAAGCAATTGAAATGTACGCTCAGCGGCGCGGAAGTCTGGCAAGCCAAGCGCCATGTCTGCGCCGACCACGCCCACCAAAGTTACGCCGTGAATGTCGTGACCTTTGGCGATCATCTGCGTGCCCACGAGCAGATCGAGTTCGCCTGCGTTCAGCGCGTTCAGCACGCGCTCGAAATCGGCATGGCTGCGGACGGTGTCGCGGTCGAGCCGCGCAATTCGGGCCTGCGGAAAAAATCCGTTCAGCAGTTCTTCGAGCTTTTCTGATCCCGTACCCAAAAAATATACGTACTCACTGCCGCACGCAGCGCAATGCTTCGGCACCGGCGCCATGAATCCGCAATAGTGGCATTCCATCCGGTGCCTGGATTTGTGGTGCGTAAGCGCGATGGCACAATTGCTGCACTCAAGCTTTTTGCCGCAGGTCCGGCACAAGACCACGGGCGAATATCCGCGCCGGTTCAGCAGCACCATGGCTTGTTCTTTGCGCTCGAGGCGCAGACGTATTTCTTCGATGAGCTTGCGCGAGATGACTTGCTCGTTTCCGGTTTCCTGGAACTCCTGGCGCATATCGATGAGTTCGACTTCCGGCAAGGGACGCTTCTCGACGCGGTCCGGCATTTCGACCAGCGCGTAGCGATTCTTCTTAGCGTTGAAATATGACTCGAGTGATGGCGTCGCCGATCCCAGCACGACCACAGCATCCGAGAATTTTGCCCGCATCACCGCCACATCGCGCGCGTGATAACGCGGCGTTTCTTCCTGCTTGTACGAGGAGTCCTGCTCTTCATCGACAATAATGAGCGCGAGATTTGCAACCGGAGCAAATACCGCCGACCGGGTCCCGACTATGGCCCGCGCTTCGCCGCGACGGATGCGATGCCAATGCTCGGCGCGCTCTTTATCGGAAAGCCCGGAATGCAGAATCGCTACTTCATTTCCGAAGACGTCGTGAACATCGGCGGCAACCGCTGGAGTCAGGCCGATTTCGGGGACCAGCAGAATGGCGGAGCGGCCCACATCTGCATCCAGCACCGACTTCATCGCAGCAAGATAGACGGCTGTTTTTCCAGATCCGGTGACACCGTGCAGCAGAATTCCTGTAAAGCTCCGGGCGTCAACCGCGGCGCGAATCCGATCGAGGGCAGCCTGCTGCGCGGAATTGAATTCCATCCCCGCAGGCAGGCTGCGCGGGTTCACGGTTGATTTCGGCAGATCGATTGCTTCATCTATCAGTTCGATCAACCCCCGTTTCACCAGGGTGCTTAGCGTACTTCGCGGAACATCGAGCGCGCGCAATGTTTCAGTATCAAGTTTGCCGTCCGCGGCGGTGAGCGCATCGATAATCAGCCGCTGATTGGAATTGAGTTTGGGTCCCGAATCACGCGACCCGGCTCCGTTCCACGATCCCTTCAGCACAGCCACTTGTCTTGTCCGACTCGCATCGGCTGCGTGCGATACATCTTCGCGCGCGATCCATTTCTTCCGGACCATACCTGCGAGTAGCGACGGAGAAATTCGCGTCGCAGAACGCAACCCCTCTTCGCGTGCCTCGTCGCGAATAGCCAGATAATTCAGCGCCCGGTACTCAGCGTCCTGCTCCTCAGGATTTTTCTTTGACCGCGTAGAAGACCCTCCGCTTCCGGCCAGATGCAGGGCCATGTGTCCTTCTTCTGTGATCCGGTACACAATGGCGCGGCGGAACTCCGCATTCAGCGGCAGCATGGAACGAAAAACTTCGCCGACCGGCGCCAGGTAGTATTCGCTGATCCATTTTCCAAGTCGCAGCAATTCCGTGGTGAGCGCAGGCGTCTCGTCCAAAACCTCAAGAACAGTCTTTGTGGAGACTTTGGGGGCGCGGTCGTGCAGCTCAGTGACGACCCCTGCCAATCGCTGCCCGCGGAAGGGCACTATTACCCGGCTGCCGGAGATAGGAACCGCACCCTCGGGCACGCGATAGGTAAGTACCATGTGCAGAGGCACGGGCACCGCGACATCGCAAAATTCTGGCATCGGGAGAGTGGCAAGGTGAATCGTAGCATCCCGTAATTGCGCGGTGGGGCCGAAGTTATGTGCGTTATCGCACCTTACGGCAGGTACAGCCTTTCACCAGCTGAGACTACGAGCTGCATACATCGTATAAATTTGCCATGGCCCGGAAGTGTAATTAGTTCCATGAGGATGCGATCTCCCGGTAAAAATTGTCCTAAGGTTTTTTACCTAGGGAAGCTAAGAATCCACAGCTTACCTACTCGCCGGTAACCTGAGAAAGGCCCGGGAATTCGGATGTCCACCTGGAAATCTTCGCAGGTACTCTGGACTCAAGCTTTAGGGCGGTCTGCGATAAATGATTAGTACATTATTTTGTTGTAGTTGTATAGGTAAGTAGCTGGTTTGACAGCGATTTGGCTATACCGTACGGGGGCGCGAGGCAGACCCCACGGTGTGGCAAAAAAGCCGCAGTTTTAGCTGATCTGCGCGGTCTTTTTTCTGCAAATTTCATGGTTGCTGGCACACCGTGTGCAAAGAAAGTTACAGCCCCGCAAGGCTGGCTTCTTCCGACTAGGCACCAAGGTGAGGTCATTTCAGTAAGAAGGTGACTTGATGAAGGAAAAAGAACTGCGGCCACGGGAGCAGCAGGTCGTGGAACTGCTCCTACAAGGCTGTGATAACGACGAAATTTCCAAGCAGTTAAATATGGCGCGGCGGACAGTAAAGGCGCACTTCAACCGGCTGTTCTCGCGTTTCGGAATTAACGGCGGAGTAAAACGGGTAAAACTAGCAACACTTCTATACAGGAGGCAACTATGGTCCGCGGAGAAAACGGCAGAACCTACCCCAGCGAACGAGAACAGCGAGTCATCGCCCTCGTCGCTCAAGGACTCAAAAACAAAGAAGTCGCAAGTGAAATCGGAACAACCGAACACGTCATCAAGAATTATCTCCGGACCATCTACGACAAACTGGGGCTCTGGAACCGTGTAGAACTGGCGTTGTGGTACGAAGCTCGCCGGTTTGAAGGAATGTTCCTGGCACCCGCCAACTGAAGTATCCAACCTAAATTGACGGCTCGCCTGCCCCGGGACATCGCAAAGGATGTTCTGGGGTCAGCGGTGCCAAGTTCCCCGCTTGCACATTTTCGTCGGATCTCGAATCAAAGGTTTGTAGGGTAACAAAAGCGAGGTCGAGAGCTATTGCCCCATGGCCCGCACCTTGAAGCGCGACTTCAAAACTGCCAGCACGCTGCGGGAACTTCTCTTGACGTCCGCTGGCGCTTCGCCGATTTCATCAGTTGGGTGAATTTCTTCATCGTTCTCGCTGACATTCGCCGGGGTTTCCTCTTGCAAACCCGGGGCAGCGCTGGTTTCAGCCTTAACCCTCTTCATAGTCACTCCGCCGATTGGCCAGAGGCGCTCACTTCTGCTGGGCTCAGTCTCCACGGCCTTCTGCGCTTGCTGCATAAACCACATTGAGGCCCATTTGCCCTGCAAACCGTGGTCAGTGACGGTCGCCAGCATGCCGCAGTTCCCGCAAAAATTGTCGTCGGGAGTAAGTGGTTTGCCGCAGACGCGGCACGCGTCGGCGCGAGATTCCTCGCTCGCGTCGGTAACTTCCTGGGCTGGAGGAATCTTATCCTGAGTCTCATCGAGCTTCTTGCCTGGTGCCGGATCGACGGATAAGACTTTTCCCGAAGTGGGGTCGCGAGGCGTCGCTGTCCGGCTCGCGACAGGCGCTGGGGCGCTTACTTCCGCCGCGCTTTCCAATGCTTCGCCCACCAGACCAGCGATGAGCTGGCAGATGCGTTCATCCCCGTCGCTGAATGCTTCGGCTTTGTTCCAGCGAAGCTCGATTATTCCCGCCACCTCGTTCTGCCGCTGAATGGGGAACGCGAGCAGCGAGCCAATCTGCAGCTTAAGGCACAACGTCTGATCGAGACGAATATCGCTGGCGACGTTTGCCGACTGGAAGGCCTGCATATTGCGTAACCGCTCGGTCGGAACCAGCGAGTTCGACGCCACAGAGCCGCCCGGGACCTTAGCCGCGGCTCCCGAACACGCCGTGGGTCTTAAGTATCCATCGATGATCAGGGAGACGCTGGCACCGTCGGCATTGGTCACCCGGCGCAGGCATTCGGCAACCAGGGCCGCAGCCCTGGCACCATCACTGGGCTTGGCTTCGGCCTTGTCCTTGTCTTCGTCGAGCTGATTTGTGTGCGCAAGAATTTGCGATCGCAGAGTGGCAATCTCGGAGAAAGTCCAAGCCGGATCGTGCCGCGGATTCCCCGCCCGCAAGTCGTCGTTGTGCTTTTGCAGGGTATAGGCCACTGCAAGCAACTGCTGAAAGGAATCGTCGAGTTCCCGTTTCTGCTTAGGGCCTGAGAACGCGAAGGTCACAGCTGGACTCCGTGCCGACATTCTAAAGCAATTTCCAGAGATCAACTACGCGAAAGGGCAGGCGAGTCTAAGCCATTGCTTCGAAACGATTAACAACGGGACTCCCCTGAGGCTACCCCACCCCCTTCGACTGCGCTCAGGGCAGGCTCTTTGCGGACGGGTGGCTGAGGCTGCCCCACCCTTTGCGGTTTTCAAAGAGTGGGAAACCACCAGCCCAAAAGCGATGTTCACCCGTCACAGACTTAGGGGCGGGGTGGCCCACTTCTCATCGAGAAAATTACGAGGGCGCCCCACTTCTCCCTGGTGTTGGGAGAAGTGGGATTCTGAGGCCGTCGTCTCAACCGTCTCTACAATCGTTTCGTGGTCGTCCCACTTCTCGCAAAAGCGGCGAGAAGTGGGGCACCCCCGTATTTTTCTAGCATTGAGGGGTTTCCGCCTAAGCCGCCGGCACTTTCTCCTCCACCGGCCGAGGCGTCTGTTCTTCGTGGCTTAGGAAGAAGTGCACCGCCGGGGTGATGATCAGCGAGAGCACCATCGAAATCAGGATTCCGCCGATGACCGCGATGGCCAGAGGCTGCAGCATCTGCGAACCGGCTCCGAGGGCAAAGGCCAGAGGCAGCATCCCGGCCATGGTGGCGAGAGCCGTCATCACAATCGGCCGCAGACGGCGGCGGCTGGCTTGCAGCATTGCGGTTTCGGCGGACGCTCCCGTTAGGCGAATCCTCTCGTCCGCGTCGAGCAGAAGAATGCCGTTCTTGGCAACGATCCCGACCACCATCACCAGTCCCATAAACGAAGACACGTTGAAGGTTGTGCCGGTCACCAGCAGCGCGATGAATACGCCCGAGGTCGAGAGCAGCGCGGACGCCAGAATCGACAGCGGCGCGGCGAAGGTGCGGAATTCAAACAGCAGCACAATAAAAACGAGAACAATCGCCAGCGCCAGCACGAACAAGAAATCGTGGAACGACTTCTGCTGCTGTTGGTAGGTGCCGCCATATTCGACGCGTATGGCGGGAGGCAGATGCAGCGCGGTGACCGCTTTTTGCACGCCTTGGATAGCGCTTCCGAGATCGGTGCCTTCGGTGCGGGCGGTGACTGAGACTTCGCGCTGAAGATTCTCGCGGTGGATTTCGGTTTGCGGCGGCAGTTCAGTGACGGTCGCTAGCGATCCTAGCGTCGCAGTATGGCCGCTGGCGCTGGTCAGCAAGGTGTTCGAAATGGACTCGAGCGATGTCCGCTTGTCGGCGGGAAAACGCACCCGCACCGTATACAGCCGGTCATTCGCAACCACCGGCGCCGCTGCCGGTTCTCCCTCGACGATGGCGGCCGCATCGAGCGCGACTTCCTCAGGGGTGAACCCCGCACGCGCCGCCACCGCAGGAACAATCTGGAAATTTACCGCCGGCGAGCTGATGGTATTTTCCAATCCATCGAGCACATCGACCACCCCGGGTACGCCTTTTTTGGTCTTTTCGTCGTAGGCAATCGCGTCGGCGACCTTGGGCGCCCAGGTGTCGAGCACCGTCGGATCCTGCGCGAACAACTTTATCGTGACCGGTTCGGGCTCTCCGGTCAGATCGCCGATCATGTCCTGCAACACCTGGATAAATTCGGTGCGCACCCCCGGCTCCTGGGCATTGGCTTTCTGCCGGACATCTTCCATCACTTCGTCGATGGCGCGGCTGCGTTTTTGCTTCAGCTTAACCAGGATGTCGCCGCGGTTCGCTTCGGTGACAGCGGCCAGTCCTAACTCGGAACCAGTCCTCCGCGAAGTGCTCTCCACCTCCGGGATGGTTTTTATGATCTGCTCGATGTGCAAGATCATGCGGTTGGTTTCAGAGAGCGAAGCTCCCGCCGGGGTCCAGTAATCCAGCGTGAATCCGCCTTCATCCATCTCCGGCAGAAGGTCGGTACCCATGAAGCGGAAACAAAAGTACGACCCGACCACTAACACCACGCTCAGGCCAACGAGCCACCACGGTTTTTCCAAAGCTCGTTTCAACCAGCGTTGATGGAACTCAATAATGCGGCGGAAGAAGTTGCCGGTCGAGGCCTCTTCGGCGGCCAGCAAGTCTTCGAACGATTCTTCTTTATTCTCGTCTTGGTCATCTCCGTTCGCATCGCCGTTCCTGCCTTTTCCGCCTTTCCTGCGAATGAGAAAGCTGCTGAGCGTCGGGGTCCAAGTTAAAGCCAGTGCCAGCGAGGTGAAAAGAGAGACGCCGAGAGTCAACGCCAGGGCACGGAAGAAAGTCCCGTACACTCCGGTGATCGAAATCAACGGCACCAGCACAACTATCGGAGTAACGGTAGAACCGACCAGTGGGATCGTAATTTCGCGCAGCGCGCTGCGAATGGCCTGCAGCCTGCCCTGACCCGCATCGCGATGCAGAACAATGTTCTCGACTACAACAATCGCGTCATCAATGACTAACCCCACCGCGGCGGCGAGTCCGCCTAGCGTCATCAGATTGAAGGTCTGACCCAGCAGCTTGAGCACGATAAAGGTGATAAGGATGGTAACCGGGATAACCAGCCCTGCGACCACCGAACTTCCCCAGTCGTGCAGAAAAACCACCAGGATGATCGAGGCCAGGAGCAGCCCGAGCAAAATTGCGTCGCGCACGCTCTTGATGGATTCGCTTACGATGATCGACTGGTCATAGAAAGGCTTGACCTCGATTCCGGGAGGAAGCGACTTTTGGATATCGGCCAGCGCGGCATGGACTTCGTTGGCGACGTCGAGTGAATTGCTCTCGGGCTGGCGATTGATGTTGAGCAGCACCGCCGGTTTTCCGTTGGCGGTGATGATGGTGTAAACCGGTTTCACCCCCGGAACCACTTTGCCCAAGTCGCCGATGCGAACAGGAACTCCGGCTGGAGTCGCCTTCACTACCACGTCTCCGATCTCCTCGGAGGTGCGCACCTGGCCGCTGATCAACCCGAGCACCAGCTGGTGATTGCGCTCGAACAGGCCGGGAGAATCGACGACGTTGGTGCGCTTGATTGCATCCAGAATGTCGGTAACGGTCACGCCCGCGCTCAACAGCTTGACTGGATCGGGCTCGATTTGAAACTCCGGCTCCTGCCCTCCTTGAACGATGACCGTAGCCACGCCATTCAGCCGGTTCAATCGCGGCTTCAACTCGTAGGTCGCAAGTTCCCAAAGTTGGGTCTGCGGCACCTTATCCGAGGTCATGCTGTAGCCGATAATGGGGAAACTGGCAAAAGTCATCCGGTTGGCGACGATTGTGGCCGTGGGCGGAAGCTCCGCCTGCACCCGCGAGATGGCCGAGTTCACGTATTGCAGGGTCTGGAACATGTCCACGTTCCAGTCGAAAAAGAGATCGATTTCAGCTGACCCGCGGCTGGTGTTCGAGCGCACCTCCGTCAAGCCGGGCACGCTGTTCACGGCTTCCTCAATCGGACGCGTGACCATGACCATCATTTGATCGATCGGCATAACCCCGTTATCGACGGCGATCAAAATTCGCGGGAAGTTGGTGGTAGGAAAAACCGCGACCGGTATAGTGAACGCGAGGTAAACCCCCAGCACGGCGAGGGTGATGATCAGGAAGATGAGCGGCTTGGAGTGGCTTGCAAACCAGTGAGACTCGTTCAACGTGTTTCCCTCGCTACTCCTTTTGGCTGCTTCCTTCGGGTTGGTTCTTTTCGTCCGGCTTGGCTTCGGCGGTAGTAATTTTGCTGGCGTCGGGGAGTCCGTAGGCGCCGGTGCCAACGATCTTCTCGCCGGACTGCAGGCCTTCCACGACCTGTATATGATCGCCGTCGCGAATCCCGGTCTTCACCGGTCGCTGGTGCGCCTTGCCGTCGCTTCCAGCAACCATGACGGAAGTGGTCCCATCCTGCGCGGTCAGCAGCGCGGCAGCGGGAATTGCTAAGGCATCGGGTACGGTGCGCGTGATCATGGTGATCTGCGCGCTGGTTCCCGGCCGCAACACCTCGTGCGGATTCTTACCCTGCACCCAGACTTCAACCGTAGTGCTGTTGGGATCGAGCGCGGGACTCACCAGTACCACCTTGGCTGTGATCGGCTGGTCGGTTCCTGAGGCCGCGATTGTGGCGCTGTCTCCCACCTTCAACTGCACTGCCTCCAACTGCGGAATGTGGGCACGGGCAACGATCTGCGAAATGTCCATCACCGTCAGCAGCGGCGTTCCCGCCGAAGCCATCTCTCCGGGATAGAGAGGACGGTCGGTTATCACACCACCGATTGGACTCTTGATTTCCGAATAACCCAGCTGCGCTTCGGCGCCTTCGAACTTGCCCTGCGCGCTTTGGAGCTGTCCCTGGGCCGACCTTGCCAATTGCGCCTCGCCAATGGCGCGCAACGCATCCAGGTTCCGCCTCGCGATTTCATACTGGTTGCGAGCATTGGTCAGGTCGACGCCCGACTGGTCGAGCTCTTTGCGCGGCAACGCGCCCTCGCGGAAAAGCTGCTGCCGGCTGTCGAAGATTTTCTGCTGCGCATCCAGCGCCTGCTTGGCGGCCTGGGTATCGAGTTGGGCTTTCTGCATCTGCTGCGGAAGGTCTGCGGCAGTGGTGATCTCGTAGGTGGCCTGGGCCTGGGTATAGGCGCCTTTGTTCTCATGCGCCGCGGCCGCGAGATCGCGGTTTTCAAGCTCTGCCAGCAACTGGCCTTTGCGCACGTGACTTCCGCGGTTTACTAAAAATTTCCGCACCGGCGCGCTGATCTTGGGAACGATGGCCGATTGCGCTATCGGAAACAGGACCGCTTCCGCGGTGACTTTCTGCTGCAACGTGGTCCGCTCCACCTGCACAATTTCGACGGGGACCGCGGGCTCCGCGTCTTTGGCCTGGCCCGAACACGACGCCAGGACCATCAACCCAGCAGAAAGCGCGAGCAGTGGCACGATTCGCCTGGACTTCTCTGTCAACTCCACAAGGGGTATTGGCATTCAGAATTTACCTGTGAGCGTTTGAAGACTAGCGACTGCGACCCGGTACCGCACCTGTCCGTCGCCCAGCGCGTTCTGCGCCTGGGTGAGCGTGTTCTGTGAATCTACAACTTCCAGCGCGGTTGCCTCGCCCGCCTGATATCGCAATGTTGTCAGGCGCAGGCTCTCCGCCGCCAGCTCCGACGATTGTCGCAACGACTCAAGCTCCGACCGGGAAGTTTGCGCTTCGCTAAAAAAATCTTTCAGGTCGGCCGCCATTTTGCGTTGCGCAAAGCTCAATTCTACTTTGGCCTGGTTCCGTTGCAGCTCCGCGCTCCGGACTTTGCTGCGTGACGCGCCCCAATTCCAGATAGGAATATTAAGCGTCGCAACCGCAGAATAACCCAGGTTCCGCACCGGGCGGGGCGGGAAGACCGTGTGGTCTACTCCATTGACCGCGAACTGATTGGCATCGATCCCATAAAAATAGTCGAAGGCAAGCGTAGGAAGAAAGCCATTCCACGCAATCGCAACCTCCTGATTGGCGCCCTGCATCGAGGCTAGAGCGGCGCGAAGCTGTGGATTACTCTTGCCGGCCAAGGTCTCCACTTCTGCGTACGATGGAAGCGGCCCAAGATTTTCGAGATCGTCGACGGTAGTGAAGTTCTCGTTGAAGTTAGGGAAAATTAGCACCGCGAGATCCAGACGGCTGCGGTCCATAGCCAGTTGCGCATCCTGCAACCCGCGCTGCTGCTGCTGAAATTGCAATTGCGCCTTGATGGTGTCGGAGTGCGCTACCTCGCCGCCGCGTTCCAGTTTCTGCGTGATGTCAAAGAAATTCTGCGCTTCGCCGGCGGCCCGCTGCGCAATGGAATATTTCCGCTCGGCGACGATTGCTCCGTAATACGCCTGGGTGACAGTCACTACCAGCCCGCGCGTCGCGATTTCGGCTTGCGCTTTTGCTAAGGCTTCCTGCGCCCGCGCCCGCCGGTACTCCGCCACCATTTGCCAGGAGACTGCCTGATGAGCATCGCCTTCACTGAGATATTCGTGTACCCCGTTATTGGCGATGAAGCGAGCCGATGGGGTGCCATTGCCTTGGGTGTAAAGAAACGAACCCGAATAGCTGACATTGGGCAGCAACGCAGCTCGGCCCTGAACGCTGTTCTCTCTCGCCACACCGTATTGCGTTAGCGCAGCCCGGTATTGCGGCTCGTTTTTCTGCGCGCGAGTCAAAGCGTCTTGCAGGGTGATGGTCAGTGGCCCGGCGACTACTGGATTCGATTGCTGCGCACAGAGAAAGGTGGAAGCACAAATCAAAATAAGAATGGTTCCGGCAAAAGCTGCGTGTGGAAGCTTCGCAAAGGCTAACCGCTGGTTTGTGTGCATCGGTTCTCAACCCTTCTTCGGGATGTCGATTTCATTGTGGCACAACTTATTCCCGGAAGGGGTCGCGAGAGAAGGTTTTCAGTTCCAACACGCTGCGGTCGGAATCCTTAAGTGCTGCATTCGCGGAGGGTTGATCAAACCATACCTCGTGGCGAAGCTTTGGCGAAAGACGTGCTTTCTCTAAAAGCGTCGGCATTAATGGCAGGAAGAAGAGGCAGAAAAAATGTTGGACCTCGATCAAATTAAAATCACGCGCCGCGACCAGCAGGTTCTGCAACTGCTTGTTCAGGGCTGCAGCAATAAAGACATTGCGGCGGAACTCAGCATCAGCCCGCGTACCGTCAAACAACACCTGCGCACACTTTTTTTGCGCGCAGGAATTAAACAAGGGCGAAAGCGGGTAATCCTGGCCACGGCCATCTTCGAAAAGGAAAAGGAGCAAATCCGATCATGTCGCCTCGTGAACAGTTAAGCGCAAAAGAAATTGCAGTGGCCACCCTGGTTTGGGAAGGAAAAACCAACCCCGAAATCGCGGCTTTGGTTGGCTGCACCGAGCAGGTAATAAAAAACCAGCTGCGCAGCGTGTTTGACAAGCTCGGGGTCTGGAGTCGGCTGGAGCTCGCTCTCTATGTGGCGTCCCATGGCGGGGCGTCGTGGGTTGATCGTGATGAGAGCACCCACGTGGAACCCAGCACCAAACCCCTGGCGGTTGAAGGCAGCGCCTGATCGGCGCTGCGGACCGGGAGCTTAGCAAGGGGCGGCTTCTGGCGGGGTAATGGTCCTAATGAAATCGCGTAAGTGCTCCTGGTGTTCTGAAGTAAGACCTAGAAAGCGCACGCCGTTTCCGAATCCCAATTGGACACTGGCAACCTGGCCTTGCAGATGCAGCTTGTTCTCTCCGAGCCATAGTGCAATGTCGAACCTGGTGTCGTTAGGTAAAGGGATCGCCATCTCGACGAAACATCCACCCTGGCCGATGTCTGAGGCTTTGCCCCAGATTACCGACTGTCCGGGAGCATGCAGTTCCACCGAGATCGAACATTTCACCCGCGGCCAGCACCGCCGTTCATTGCCGGGACTATTGTCGAAGGTTTCTGGCTCGGTTTGAAATAGGGGGAAATCCCAAAACGGCTTTGCCGGGGTCAGGCTCAAGAGACCGAGCACTCCTTCGGTTGCAGTCCCCGGCGTTCCGATCCACTTCACTCGAAAGTGTCCTTTGTTTTTGGCATAGGTCAGGCCGATGATCTCATCCGTCTGAAGCTTCGCTTTCATTCCCCGCAATTTGGCCCCGTGCAGGCTGACGTCGACAGTGGTCAGATTCTCGGAGAATGGCTTGCCATCGCGGTCCATGCCGAAGACTCGAACCGGAACTTCTACCGCCTTTCGCGGTTCGATGGTAATGCTCATACGCCTACTCCAGGCTGCGCCATCATACTGAGTGACTCGGCTAGTTATCTAGAAGGGGCGGCAAACGAAAGGCGCAGTGTAGTGCGGAAAAATTGAGCAAAGGACTGCAATCGCTTGCAGAAATATCCTGCGCTAGAGCCGAAATTCTCTATAAAAACAAAGGATTTGGCCGAAACCTACGGCCCTCAAATTGCTTAATCAAGCCCTGGGGAGTTCGTCAGTTCCTGTCTGCTGGGCCGGCGAAACGTTTTCCGCAATTTACCGAGATAAAGCGAAGGGGCATGATCTACAAAGAGACGTTTTGGATGGCCTGTGACTCAACGGAACAACTGCGGGCCGAATATGGCCCATTTCATACCCGCGCGGAGGCCGAAAGTGAAGCCGGCAAACTGGGATTCGGTTATTTGCTGCGTTACGAACACGTAATAGGCGAGAACGACGACATTAAAGAAGTCCGCTGCATCTTCATCGAACTGCAGCCCGAGCCTGCCCGGCCTCGATATTCCACGGGGAAACTCCACACCCGGTGCGCCACTTGCGGGGCCTGCGCCGTCCACGACTACGGCTGGCAGGCGGAGGTCTGGGCCGATATCCACGAGTTCGAGCATTCCCGCCATCGCATCCGGCTGTTCGAGCAAACCCGCACCGAAGGGCTTAAGGAAGTTCCGGGCTGGCGCGACGCTTGCGCCTGACCTGTTCCCCACCCAAACCTCGTTAGCCATTCGAGCCCCTTAAATACGACCTGTCGGTCAACCTCCAACAATGTGGAATTCTTCTCCCTTTGAGAAGAATTTTTTATGCAGAAAGCTCGCAATTCCACAGCCCCTCAGGTTTATCATTAGCACATATCCCGCCACCAAAAAGATGTACAGCCGTGCGGTTGTTGCGTCAGTGTGTGGGTCCAAATCACCATTTGACGAGTCTTAAGGAGTCTAGCAATGCCAAGAGCAAAATCCCCCCGTACGCCGAAACCCAAAACTGAAAAGAAAGTATTGCAGATGCCGGAGAATGGCAACTCGCATAACGGCTCTCATAGCGGTTCTTTACCGTTGGATGTTGAGGCCGCAATACGCCTGCGCGCCTATGAACTCTACGCTGAGCGCGGATACGTAGAAGGATTCGAAGAGGAAGACTGGCTCATGGCTGAGCGCGAAATCCTTGCCCGGCATAGTCACACTGCTTAATCGCGGCTGAAGTGGCACGTTTCCGGCGTTCAGTTATCGTGGACGCTATTTCATTGGTCTTGCCTGTGGCGGCGCGACGATTTTTGGTCCACGCTTTTATCGCCGCCCTTAACTACAATTGGACTTGGAATTCGTACGAACGCAGCGGCCCGAGTTGGGCCCGTTGCGTCCGTCCCTCAATTCTGAAAAAATGAAAGTCTCCCCATGGCAGAGATTGGTAGCTTCGTCCTCCTACTCGCCCTAGCCCTTGCGGCTTATTCCTTTTTGGCAGGCCTGGTTGCGCTCATCAGAAAGCAGCCCGGCTCGGAGCGCCTAAGTGAAACCGCGCGTCGCGCCGGAATAGCCAGCTTCGGCACCGTGTTTCTGGGAGCGGTCGTTCTGGTGACGTCGGCCTTCCGCAACGACTTCTCAATCTCGTACATTCTTCATCACAGCAACCGTGACCTGCCGTTGCCGTATAAGTTTGCGACACTGTGGTCGGGGCAAGAGGGCTCGCTGCTTTTCTGGTCTCTGCTGCTCTCAGGCTATGGGCTGGTGTTGCGACTGCGCCACAAAACTGATGTCCGCCTCTTTGCTCACGCTTCGGTGGTGATAGCCGCAGTCCAGGTCTTCTTTCTCTTGTTGCTAAATTTCGCGGCCAAGCCGTTCGCTGTCACCCAAGGCGCCGTACCCGCGGACGGCAACGGCCTCAATCCGCTGCTGCAGTATCCCGAGATGGTCATCCATCCTCCCATGCTCTATCTGGGATACGTGGGCTTTACCGTGCCCTTTGCGTTCGCTCTCGGCGCATTGGCCATGAAGTACCCAGGCGAGAAATGGATCCACATCACCCGGCGCTGGACCATGGTGACCTGGGGCTTTCTGACCTGCGGCGTGTTTCTTGGCGCGCACTGGGCGTATTCGGTGCTCGGCTGGGGAGGCTATTGGGGTTGGGACCCGGTCGAGAACGCGTCACTCATGCCATGGCTGACCGGTACGGCATTTCTACACTCGGTCATGATGCAGGAAAAACGCGGCATGCTGAAGACGTGGAACATGTGGCTGATCTTCGGTACGTTCTGGCTGGCGATTCTCGGGACGTTTCTCACTCGCAGCGGGATCATCAGTTCGGTGCACGCGTTTGCCCAATCTTCAATCGGAGACTGGTTCGCATGGTTCCTGGTCATCAGCCTGGGCACTTTCACCTTCTTCTTCATAAAGAACCGCTCCCACCTGCGCAGCGAGCACAAGCTGGAATCGCTGATATCGCGCGAGTCCAGTTTTCTGTTCAACAATTTGCTTTTTGTTTTGGCCTGTTTCACCGTGCTGTGGGGCACGTGGTTCCCAAAAATTTCTGAGCTAGCGCAGAACACAAAGGTCACCGTCGGCCCGGCCTTCTATAACAAGGTAACAATTCCCGTTGCCCTGCTGCTGCTTTTGCTGACCGCAGTGGGCCCGTTGCTGGCCTGGCGCAAAACTTCGCTCGAAAGTCTTAAGCGCAATTTTCTTTGGCCGAGCCTGGGTGCGCTGGCAGTGGGAATCGCACTGGTCGCACTCGGCGTCAAGCCGTGGAATGACGTTTCTTACTTCTATGCGCTGATTGCCGCCATGCTGGCGGCACTGGTTGCATTTACCGTGATCTCGGAGTTCGTGCGTGGCGGGCGCGTTATTTCGCGTCACACCGGACAGAACCTGGGCGCGTCCATGGTCCACCTATGGCACCGCAATACGCGGCGCTACGGCGGATATCTCGTCCACTTTGGAGTCGCGCTGGTTTTCATCGGAATTCTGGGTACGCCGTTCAATCGCGAGGCCGAAAAAGAAATGGGTTTTGGCGATAAGCTGGCGCTCGGCCCATATACGCTGCTTTGCCGCTCTTACACGCAAGAGGAAAATGCGAACTACAGCAGCGATCTGGCGATTATTCAGGTATTCAGGGGCGACCGGCAGATTGACACTCTGTATCCCGAAAGCCGCTTCTACACGGCGAGCCGGCAGCAGCAACATGTGCCGGCAATCCGCTCGACCCTGAAAGAAGATTTGTATGTGGTGTACGAAGGCCAAAATCCGGACACTGGTCATCCGATCATTAAGGCGCATTTGAACCCGATGGTGTCTTGGATTTGGATCGGGCTGGTGACAATGGTTTTCGGCACAATCTTGTCGCTGGTTCCGAATGCAGCGCCAATCCGCGCGACCGTGCGAGACAGTGTAGAGACGGGCGTGCCTTCGGCAGGCTCAGGGCAGGCCCACGTACGCCCTGCTCCGGTTGGAGCGGGAGACTGATGTCATATTTCTCGCTAGACTCCAAGCGCCTTCGGTTAATCGCCGCATTGTTTGTGGGAGTGCTTCTCCTGCTGGGTGCCGGAGACGATTCTGCCCGAATCGACCGGCTCGGCCACCAGATGATGTGTGTCTGCGGCTGCAATCAAATTTTGCTGGAATGCAATCACGTCGGCTGCTCCTACTCGACCCGCATGCGCGATGAATTGACCGCGGCCGTCACTCGCGGAGACAGCGACAACGGCGTGCTGCAGTGGTTTATTCAGACCTACGGGACTACCGTGTTGACGGTGCCAGCCAATCGCGGCTTCAACCGCATTGCCTGGATCATGCCGTATTTAGCGCTGGTAATGGGCATCGGCACTGTCGTCCTAATCGCTGGCGCCTGGCGCAAGCGCCCTCCAGGACCACCGTCGGGAGGAAGTTCCTCAGGATCTTCAGGACCTCGATCTGGAGGAAGCTCTTCGAGTTCCGATTCGCAACTCGATCGTTTTCGCGAGCAGGCCCGAAGGGAGACTGAACTATGATCCCGTTTCTTTGCGCCCTAGTCGGTGCTGCCGCCCTGTTCTACGTTTTCAGTGTTCCGGAGATTGTGACTGCCGGGCCGGAGAAGACTCGCGCCGCATATTTGCGTGAGCGCAAAGAAGTGGTCTACGAGAATTTGCGTGATCTGAATTTCGAGCACAAGGCCGGCAAAATTCCCGAGGTCGATTACAAGTCGATGAAGAATTCTCTGGAAGAAGAAGCGGCGGCGATCCTGGCAGAGATCTCGCGATTGGAATCAGGGATTCGCACGCGAGTTGCTCGGTGAGGAACACTTCAGGGTGGCCTCTGTGAGGTTTTTCCTCTGTGAAACGGAGCCTGCCCTGAGCGAAGTCGAAGGGTGTTCTCTGTGGTTAGGATTTTGATTTAACCACAGAGGACACAAAGGTCCACAGAGCAAGAAATAAGAAAGCGCAATTTGAACATCAATCGTAAAACCGTTCGGAGACTTGGACACGCGCTCGCGATAGTTCTATGCGCGACCGCAGTGTCCCACGCGGCCACGCTTACCGGCACGGTCACCAATGGCACGACCCGCAAGCCGTCCGCCGGAGACGAAGTCATCCTGATCAAACTGGCTGCAGGGATGGAAGAAGCCGCACACGCCAAGACCGACTCCAACGGCAAATTTACTCTGGCTTTCTCCGACGCCGATGAGAACGCTCCTCACCTGGTGCGAGTAGTTCATCAAGGTGTCACATATCACCAGCCCGCGCCACCGGGAACGAAATCTGTCGACCTACAGGTTTACGACGCGAGCAAAAAAGTCGCGGGAGTAAACGTAGTGGCTGATCTCATGTACTTGCAGGCCGGCAAAGGCGATCTCGCGATTATGCGGCTTTTCGCCGTCGACAACACATCGAAGCCACCTCGCACCGAAATGAGCGACAACGCTTTCGAATTCTACGCACCCGAAAACGCCGAGATTGAAGACGCGCAGGCCCAAACTGCAGGCGGACAATGGGTGAATACTGCGCCAGTTCCGCAGAAAGAAAAGGGCCGATATGCGTTCGTGTTTCCCATACGCCCCGGGCAAACCCAATTTCGAGTCACTTATCACTTCGCGTACGGTGGAAAAACCACGGTGAATCCGCGTGAAATTTACCCGCTGCAGCACTTCGTCGCCATAATGCCGCGGGCGCTGGGATTCACTCCCAACCAATCCGGGATATACCAGGACAAGCAGCCACCCGATTTGCCAGACGCAATTGCAGAGGTCGCCAGCAATCCTCAGCCCGGGCAAAACCTGGCCTTCGAGATTTCCGGAGAAGCCATGCTGCAAGACCAAAATCAGAACGCCTCGAACGGGCCGTCGGGAACGACTTCTGCTCCTGCCAACAATCTCCCCGGTGGCGGCCTGGGAAAGCCTGGCGAAGATCCCGATCCGCTCGATCAATACCGCTGGTGGCTTCTCGGTGGTTTCGGTATCGTGCTCGCGGGCGGGGCGGTTTATACGACTTCGCGCTACAAGGGTCCGGCACCTGCTGCCGTAGCTGCCGTAGCTGCCGGCGCTAGCGGCGTTTCAAGCACGCTGTTGGACGCGTTGAAGGAAGAGCTCTTCCAGCTTGAAGTCGAACACCAGCAGGGGCAAATTTCGGACCCGGAATACGCAAAGGCCAAGTCCGCCCTCGATCAGACACTCGCCCGCGCGATCAAACGCAACCGCTGAACGACGCTCGCAGGTCCCCGACCTCATCGCGTTTTTCGAAGGGTCGTAGAACTAAGCCCAACATATCTCCAAATTCCGGTTGCACATGGGCGCTGAACCGCGTTCCTAGTGGATAGCATCTATTCTGTAGGGGCAATCTTTATGGGCAACACATTTAAAACTGCGTTCCTGCTGACCGCGTTAACGCTGCTGTTGATGTTTGTTGGGCGAATTTTCGGCGGCCAAAATGGAATGTTGATCGCGCTAGTCTTCGCTGCCGTGTTGAATTTCGTCTCTTATTTCTTCTCTGACAGAATCGCGCTGGCTATGTATCGCGCGAAACCGGTCACCCGCGAAGAACTTCCTCGCGCCTACCAGATCGTCGAGCGGCTGACGCAGAAGATCGGGATTCCAATGCCGAAGATTTACGTGATTCCCAGCGATTCACCGAATGCCTTCGCCACTGGACGCAATCCGAATCACGCCTCGGTTGCAGTGACCCAAGGAATTTTGAATTTGTTGACTGACGAAGAACTTGAGGGCGTGCTCGCTCACGAACTCGGTCATGTGCGCAATCGCGACATTCTGATCAGCTCAATTGCGGCGACCGTCGCGGGAGCTATCACGTACCTCGCGGAAATTGCCCGCTGGGGAATGATCTTCGGGGGTTACGAACGCGATCAGGATAATCGAGGCGGGGGAGGCTTCGCCGCTCTGCTGATGCTGATTCTCGCGCCGGTCGCGGCAATGCTGATTCAGCTTGCGGTTTCACGTTCGCGCGAATACCAGGCAGATGAAACCGGCGCCCATTTCACCGGGAATCCATACGCTCTGGCCAGCGCCTTGGCTAAGCTGGACGCATATTCCAAGCGCCTGCCGCTGCAAGCCACTCCATCTACCGCGCATCTTTTCATTATTCAGCCGTTCTTAGGTATGAGCCTGGGAAACCTGTTCTCGACCCATCCGCCGACCGCCAAGCGGATCGAGCGGCTGACCGGAAGACCGGCAGAATTCACCATGCAAGGATAGAAGATCATGGGGGCCCCGAGCCTGGCTCCCGAAATACCGTGGAAGAGCGGCCATTTATGGCCGCGTCATTGCGTTGAAATTAAATCAAGCGAGCTTCAGCTCGCCGCGTCACTAAGGTAACCAATCGCCCTCATCGCCACATAGTAGAATCGCCTTCATGTCCCCGGAAACTGTGATTGCCGCGTCCGATCGGGCTTCCCGCCTGGAAAGTGAACTCAAAAAAGTCATTCGCGGCAAAGATGAGGTCGTCCGCCTGGCCATGGTATCGGTCCTGGCGCACGGGCATCTGTTGATCGAAGGCGTCCCCGGCGTCGGCAAAACAACTTTGGCGCATGCTCTGGCGCGCCTGCTGGGCTGCAGTTTTCAGCGCGTGCAGTTCACCAGCGACATGCTTCCCTCGGACATCATCGGCATTTCAATTTACTCCGCCACCGAACAGAAATTCGAATTCAAGCGTGGGCCGATCTTCACCAACGTCCTGCTGGCCGACGAAATCAATCGCACTACTCCGAAAACTCAGTCGGCATTGCTCGAAGCCATGAACGAAGGCCAGGTCACGGTCGATGCGATCTGCCATCCGCTGCCGCAACCATTTTTAGTTATTGCGACGCAGAACCCGGTCGAGCACCACGGAACTTATCCGCTGCCCGAGTCGCAGCTTGACCGTTTTCTGATGCGTGTGCAAATGGGATATCCCGACAGCAACTCGGAGCGCCAGATTCTTCGCGCCGAAGCCGGGACCGCGCAACTGGAGAATTTGCAACCGGTGCTGACTGGAGGCGATGTTCTTGAAATGCAGCATCAGGTGACGCAAGTAGAAGTCGACGATTCTCTGGTAAGCTATGCGCTTGAAATCGTGGCCCGCACGCGAAAACACGAAAAACTCACGCTGGGAGTTTCGCCGCGCGGATCTCAAATGCTGTACCGTGCCGCGCAGGCTATGGCGTTTATGGACGGACGAAACTTCTGCGTCCCAGAAGATTTCAAGCCGCTCGCAGTGCCGGTCTTCGCCCATCGCGTCGCCATCCATGGCATGAATTCGTCCGGTCTGAAGAAATCTGTGCGCGCCGAAGACGTAATTCAGGAAATCGTAGAATCGGTGCCGGTACCGGTGTAGCTCCCTTCAACAGTAGTTCGTTATAAACAAAACTTACCCGCCATACTGTCATTCCGAACTGCTTTAGCAGTGAGAGCCTGCCCTGAGCGAAGTCGAAGGGAATCCGCTTTTTCTCATTCTGAAGGTGAGTCCACAACGTAAGCCCACAAACACTGTCATTCCGAACTGCTTTAGCAGTGAGGAATCTGCTTCTCCCCTCATTCCGAAGCTAAGTCCAGAATGTAAGCTCACAGACTGTCATTCCGAATCACTTTAGCGATGAGGAATCTGCTCTTGAATTCGCCGTTCGCTTATCATTCGTGCATGGGGTTATTCCGCTTCCTTATGCTGCTTGCGCTGGCTGTTTGGCTGGGAGCCCTCATCTTCTTCCCCGCCGTCGCGCAGATTTCGTTCACGGTACTGCCGTCAACGCACCTTGCCGGCCTCGTCGTCCGCAATTCCTTGATCGCGCTGCACTGGATGGGCTTTGTGTCCGGAATTGTGTTTCTCGCCTGTTCGTTGATCTACAACCGCCTCGCACTCGGAAGATTCCGCGCTCCCGCTATGAGCCATATCCTGGTGATCATTATGCTGGCCCTCACCGCGATTTCTCAGTTCAGGATCATTCCGCGCATGGACGCCCTCCGATTATCGGCTGGCGAAATTGCAGCACTCCCGGCTGGAAATCCGATTCGCGCGGAATTCGATTCGCTTCACGCCTGGTCGACGCGCATTGAAGGAGCCATGCTGATTCTCGGATTGCTGGTGCTGTACTCTGTCGCGCGACGTTTTTCAACCTCACGGTTGTAATCCTTAAATCCTCCGTGGCTCCTCTCTGTGAAACTCCGTGCTCTCTGTGGTTAAGTCAAAAGCTTGAACCACAGAGGACACAGAGTCTCACGAGTACTCAGGCGCCGGCGAGGAGCTAGGAACTGACAGCTAGAAGCTTGCAAAATCATTTATCCTGTTAATTCACCTCGACACCGAGGACATCCCCCGAAAAGCTAACCGCTGGGAGCTAACAGCTAAAAGCTGCATATCGAAATCCTCTCTGTGGTTTTTCCTCTGTGAAACTCCGTGCTCTCTGTAGTTAAGTCAAAAAGCTTGAACCACAGAGGACACAGAGTCTCATCGAGGACTCATGCGCTAGCAGGAGCCAGGAACTGACAGCTAGAAGCTTCCAAAATCATTTATCCTGTTAACTCGCCTCAACCGCTGAGGACATTCCCCAACAAGCTAAGAGCTAGGAGCTAACAGCTAAAAGCCGCCCCATGAAAACTGGCATCATTGGCCTGCCGCAGGTAGGCAAGACATCGTTATTCAGGATCCTCACCAAAGCCTCTCTCTCCCCGGCGCGCGCCAATCCGCGCGAGGCGCACATCGGAGTCGCCAAAGTCCCCGATGACCGCCTGGACCGCCTCGCCGCACGATGCAATCCGAAGAAGCTGACCCACGCTGCGGTTGAGTACGTTGACCTGGGCGCCATCGGCCAGGACGCGCTCAAAGAGTCGGGTTACATCGGACATCTTCGCAACGTGGATGCAGTCGCCCACGTGGTGCGGGCTTTCGAGGATGACTCCATTCCTCACGCCGGCCCGATTGACCCTCTACGCGACATCAAGAACGTCGAATTCGATCTGATGGTCAGCGACCTCGGCCAAATTGAAAAGCGTCTTGAGCGAGTAGAAAAAGATTTGAAGAAGATGCGCTCTGCCGATCTCGAAAAAGAATTCGAGTTGCTGAAGCGCGCAAAAACTCAGATCGAAGGCGAACGCCCTCTCCGCGAAATGGAAATGACGCCAGAAGACAAAAAGCGTTTTCGCGGGTTCATGTTCCTCAGCGAGAAACCGATTCTCTACGTGCTTAATATCGGCGAAAGCACGGGGCTGGGCAAGGATTTGGAAAATGCGGTCGCGAAGTACAAGCTCGGCGATGTTGCCGCGCGACCGAATGCCGGAGCCACCGCAATTTGCGGCAAAGTCGAGGCCGAACTGGCCGAAATGAGTGATGCCGATGCCGCCGAATTCCTCTCCAGTTACGGCCTTCAGGAGAGCGGCCTCACCCGCCTCATTCGCACAACCTACGCCCTGCTTGGCCTGATTTCTTTTTTCACCGTCGGCGAAGACGAATGCCGCGCCTGGACTATCCCGGTCAACACTCGCGCCGTTCAAGCCGCTGGGGCCATTCACTCTGATCTGGAAAAGCACTTCATCCGTGCCGAGACCATTCGGTGGGACGCGCTTCTCGAAGCTGGCTCCGAAGCCAATGCTCGCGCAAAGGGCACTCTGCGCCTTGAAGGCAAAGACTACATCGTGCAAGATGGTGATGTGATGCACATCAGGCACTCTGGGTAAAGTTTTATCAGTTGCTTCCGCAGATTTACAATCGTGTGCCGGTAGGAGTTTCGCTATGATCCGGTTAATCGCGGTATGCCTTTTTGCTATATTGCCATCTCTTCTCGTTTCAACTTGTACAGCACAGGTTGATCAAGTCGCCACAGTTCAACCTGATGCGAAGCATCCTGACACGATCGAGGGATTGCAGCAGCTGCTGCGAGACATTCTTCAGGCGGCAAAGTCGAGAGATGATTCCCGGGAGAGCGCGCTTATCGAATCGTTGCTAGTACCTGACGGATCAGCCTGGTTTAAATACAAATTCGGGCCAGCATTTGGTCCGCGTCTCGAAAAGAATTATCAACAAGTAAGACCCACTCTGGTGGAACAAATGCGGACCGTATTCGAAGCCGACGCTGAGCGGGGTTGGCCGCAGTTAAAGGTATTGGAATACTCAGACGCCGCTACCGTAAACTCGCCCATCGATAACTTCCTCAATTGCATGGAAACCGTTACCCCTCTCTATCAAACGGAATTCAATGGGAGGGGGGTAGGTGCTCAGTTCGGCCCCGATCCGAATCATCCAGGGCGACTGAGAATGATCGCTGGCGATCTTGACGGCTTCTACTTTTACGATAGCGGCGGGTTTCGATACGTTCCCCAGCAAACTCTTATGCTTTTGCCAAAAGAGCGGCCTCTCCGAATCCAACTTGATTGGAACGCCATGCGGTCAAAGGTCATCCACAAAGTTGATTGGCAATATCCGAGGGAGGCTGCCACACAGCATGTTGGTGGAAAGGTAGTCATACGCCTCGTCCTGGACGCGGCGGGCAAGATTAAGGAAATAACTCCTGCGGAGGGGCCACCCATTCTCAGCGACACGGTGCTTCAAGCTGTAAAGCAGTGGACCTTCGAGCCCACTACGCTCGATGGCGATCCAGTTGAGGTGGGGTTTAATGTCGAGGCGATTTTCACGATTAACTAAGCCTGTGCATGCCGGCTGGCATTGCATTCAGTCGTTCGATCAACATCGGCGCGAGTTGCGAAACCGATCCCGCACCCAGCGTCAGGATCATGTCGCCTTCTTGCGCATTCGCAGTTGTGGCACGCACCGCATCTTCAAACGAACCAGCGTATTTGGCTGAAACATTTCCTTTCTCAGATATTCTTCGCGTCAGCGTTTCTCCGGTGATGCCTTCGATCGGTTGCTCACTCGCAGGATAGATATCCAAAACATGGAGTGAGTCGGCATCTTCAAAAGCCGTCGCGAATTCATCCATCAAGTCGCGGGTGCGGGTGTAACGGTGCGGCTGGAAGATGACGTGAATTTTGCGATATCCGCATTGCCGCGCCGCGGCCAGCGTCGCGCGAATCTCTGTTGGGTGATGGCCGTAGTCATCAATGACAGAAACTCCCGCTGCTTTGCCACGCAATTGGAAGCGCCGGTCCACGCCGCGGAAATTCTCCAGTGCCTCTTGAATCTGTGCGACAGGGATATCCAATCCCACGCCGACCGCAATCGCCGCGGTTGCATTCAGTACATTGTGCAAGCCGGGAACGTGCAATCGAAATTCGCCCAGATCTCCTCCGCGAAATGAAACTTCAAACAAACTGACTTGTGGAGGCACGGGCGTCCTCGCCCGCGCAGAATTCGTGTCCGAGTTGGCCGGGCGGGAGCCTGCCCTGAGCTTGCCGAAGGGACGCCCGGCGCTCCACAAATCTTTATTCAGTACGATCCGAAAATCCGAGCCCTTACGCGTGCCATAGCTCACCATGCGGCGCTTCAGTTTGGGCAGAATGCGCCGCAGCATGGGGTCGTCATTGCAGGCCACAATAATTCCATAGAAGGGCACGCGGTCCATGAAGTCGAGGAATGCGCGTTTGATGTCCTGTAGGTTGCGGTAACAATCCATGTGCTCGCGATCGATATTGGTGACGACCGCGATGATCGGCGAGAGCTTCAGAAAAGACCGGTCGCTTTCGTCTGCCTCGGCGACGAGATATTGCGATCGCCCAAGCCTCGCGTTCGATCCCATTGCATCGACGCGGCCGCCAACCACAACCGTTGGATCGAGCCCGCCTGCAGCGAGCACGGCGGCAATCATCGATGTAGTTGTGGTCTTGCCATGCATGCCGGCAATGGCTATGCCGTACTTCAGGCGCATCAGCTCGGCCAGCATTTCGGCGCGCTGAATCACCGGAACATGCAGCCGGCGGGCTTCTTCGACTTCCGGATTGCCCAACTGGATTGCTGAGCTGGTGACGACAACTTCAGCACCCGAGACGTTGTCAGCGTTATGGCCTTCAAAAATGGTTGCGCCAAGTCTCTGCAGTCGGTCCGTAACCGACGACCGTTTCAAGTCCGAGCCAGAAATTTTGTAGCCGAGATTCAGCAAGACCTCGGCGATACCGCTCATGCCGATGCCACCGATGCCGACAAAATGAATTCGTTGAATCTTGGCAAACATAAATCAACACTAGAGCCACGGATTTACGCGGATTCACACGGATAAACAGGACAACAATCTGCGAAAATCCGGGCTAATCCGTGGCCCGCTCTTCAACTCCCGCCACTTTCACCGCCAACTCCGCAATTTCTTTGGAAGCATTTGGATGCGACATCGCCCGCGCCGCATCGCTCATTTTGCCCAGTCTGTCGGGAAAATCAAACAAAGCGCAAATCGTATCCACCAACCAGACTTCATCCAGCCGAGTTTCCTCAAGAACTACTGCCGCGTTTTCTTGTTCCATGGCTTCAGCATTCCGCCGCTGATGATCATCGGCAGCGAGTGGAAAAGGAACGAAGATGGCGGGCTTGCCTGCGGCCGCAATTTCGGCGACCGTGCTCGCCCCGGAGCGGCACAAAACCAAGTCGGCGCGGGCAAAAAAGGCGGGCATGTCGTCGATGAACTTGTGGACCTCGGCGGAAATCGCAGTCCCGGCGTAAGCAGCTTGCACCTCATTATAGTCACGCTCGCCGGTCTGATGGATCACATGCAGCCCCGGTAAACGCCGCGTCAGCTCTGGGAGAGAGCGCATCATCGCGTGATTAATCGCGCGCGCTCCCTGGCTTCCGCCGAACACCAGCAACGTCGGCGAACCTGGAGAATATCGCTTCTTTGGGATTTGAAAAAATGCCGGTCGCACCGGAACTCCGGTCACCACGGCGTTGCGGAAATGTTCGGCGGTCTGCTCAAAATGAACGGCGGCCGCGGATACAAAAAGCGCGACCATACGGTTTGCGAACCCCGGCACGAGATTCGGCTCAAACGCCACAGTTGGAATGTGCTTCAGAATCGCGGCCAGCATTGCCGGGCCGGAGGCGTATCCGCCCACGCCGATCACGACGTCGGGCTGAAACTCGTTCAGCATTCCGGCTGCGGCAAAGATAGCGCAAGGTAAGTCAAAAGCAGTTCGAAGTCGAGTAGCGAGACTCACTCGGTTCAGCGCGCCTACTTTTACAAGCTGCAGAGGAAATCCCGCCGCGGGCACGAGCCGGTTTTCCAGACCTCGTGCCGTCCCAATGAAAAGCACCTCGGCCTGATAGCGGCGCTGCAATTCCTGGGCGATAGCGAGAGCGGGAATCACATGGCCGCCAGTGCCTCCGCCCGCCAGAATGGCTCTCATGAAAGGCAACTATATCTGAGCTGCCAGCTCCGCGTTATCGGAGCTGATCGTCCCGCGTTCACTCGGCCTGTTTTGTAATATTCAGCAAAACGCCGACGCACGCCAGCGTAATGAACAGCGACGAACCACCGTAAGAAATCAGGGGGAGCGGAATTCCCTTGGTCGGCATCAGGCCGAGCACCACGCTCATGTTGATGAAAGCTTGTACCACGACCATGCTAGTGATCCCTACTGCCAGAAAGCGTCCAAACATGTCTTGGGTGCGCAATGCGGTGCGGACACCACGCCACAGCAAGGTGGCAAATAGGGCCACCACGACCATGCAGCCGAGCAGACCCAATTCCTCGCCGAGAACGGAAAAAATAAAATCGGTGTGCGGCTCGGGCAGATAGAAAAGCTTCTCCTTGCCTTCCATCAAGCCCACGCCGGTCAAACCGCCGGTGGAGACAGCAATCAGCGACTGAATGATGTGAAATCCGCGGCCCTGTGGATCAGAGTAAGGATCCAAGAATGCGAGAATGCGATCACGCCGGTAAGCCACGTGAAAAATCAAAAAGTAGAGCGGGAGCAGCGACCCCACGAAAGAATACGCTAGATATTTCATTTCCAATCCGGCGACGAACAAAATGCAAATTGTAATCGCGGCGCAGGCAAGCGCCGTGCCTAGATCGGGTTGAAAAACAATCAACCCGATAAACGCTAACGTGGGAACGATCGCAGGAATCAGGGTGTTGCGCCAATCGTCCATAGATCTGGTCCGGTTCTCCAGAAAAAATGCCAGGAACAGGATCAATGCGGGTTTTGCCAGCTCTGAAGGTTGGAATGAGAATCCGGCGAAGTGAATCCAGCGGTGCGTATGATGCGAGCGATCAAGAAAGAAAACCAAGATCAGCATCAACGCAGTGACCCCCAGCAAGCAAAAGACTACTGCCGGATGCTTGAGGCGCCTGTAATCAACCCTCATGCCGATCATCATGGCGATGAAGCCGGCGATGGCCCAGCCCATCTGGCGGAGCAGGAAGAAATATCCGGAGTGGTACCGTTCTTTGGCGATCACCGCTGAAGCGCTGAACACCATCACCAGCCCGATAAAAACCAGAAGCAAAGTGACGATGAACAGCAAGCGGTCGACGCTGACGCGTTTTGCCATGCGAACTTCATTTCACCACGGAGGCAAGAAGGCAGGGAGAAAATTTGAGCATTGCTAGGCAGCGAAAGAGGTTACCTTCTTGATTCTCCCCGTCGATGGGAGAGAAAATAGCCCACAAAGGGTGCCGCGTTCGCGATCAGTATAGCCAGATATGCGAACACGAAATACTTAGCTCCAGACTCTAACCGGATGGCTTCGCCGACATAGGGGTCCCGCATGTCGGTCGTAGAAGACCATCCCAGAAAAATGTATATAGGCACCAGAATGAACACGGCGCGTGGGAAGCGACGGCAGGTGAGCAACCCAACCAATCCTAGGATGAATGATGCGAGGCACCAGCTCACGATGCCGGGTTCTTTATCCATCACTTCCAGTACAAGCGTGCAGATAGTCATATCTTCAGCGCGGCATCCCCAAGGCTCATCACGAGTTGCTTGAACACCCGTCCGCGGTGCTCGTAATTCTGGAACTGATCGAAGCTGGCGCAAGCCGGCGCGAGTAGAACAACGTCTCCGGGCTGGGCAGCGGACGCCGCCTGCTTCACCGCCGATTCGATTGTGCCCGAGGAGACGATTTGAGTCGCGCCCTTGGTATGCGACTGGATCTTTTCCGCCGCGGCCCCGATGGTATACACCGACTTTACCCGTTGGCGCAACAAGTCGTTCAGCACCGTGTAGTCGCTGCCCTTGTCCTTCCCGCCGAGGATCAGGTGAATGTTGGCCGGGAAAGACTCGAGGGCCTTGATGGTGGCGTCAACGTTCGTAGCTTTTGAGTCGTTGTAGTATTCAACTCCTCGAACGGTGGCAACGTACTCCAAGCGATGCTCGACCGCTTTGAAGTTGCGTATGGCTTCGCGGATTTTCTCGGGTGCGCATCCCATCAATGCGCTTGCGCATACGGCAGCAAGAGCGTTTTCAAGATTGTGCGAACCTTTGAGCGGAATTTCGGAAACAGGCATGATTTGCTGTTCCGATCGGTTGCGTCGAAAAGAGATTTGGCCGTCGTGGACGAATGCCCCCCCTTCAACTTCGCCCTTTCGGCTGAACCAGAACACCTGAGCGCGAGTTCGGGCGGCAAGCTCAACGGTCGTAGGATCGTCCGCGTTGAGCACGGCGAAATCATCCGATTGCTGGTTCTCAAAAATCCTGGCTTTTGCGTCAACATAAGCTGCAAACGTGAGGTGACGATCTAAATGATCGGGAGTAACGTTCAGCACCACCGCAATCTTCGGACGGAAGGTTTGAATGGTTTCGAGTTGAAAACTCGAAACTTCCAGCACGATGACGGTTTCGGAAGTGGCGTGGTCAGCCAAAGAGATCGCGGCCGTGCCGATGTTGCCGCCGACCAGCGTCTTAAAGCCAGATCCTGCGAGAATTTCTCCGACTAACGTGGTCGTGGTTGTCTTGCCATTTGATCCAGTAATGGCAACGATTGGCCCCGGAAGAAACTGCGAGGCAAGCTCGATTTCTCCAATCACTGGTTGACCGAGCGCCTGCGCCTGTATGATTGGCTCGGAATCGACCGGAACGCCCGGACTCACAACGATCAAATCCTGGTTTTGAAACGTGCGCTCCCCGTGAGCACCGGTTTCAACCGCGATTCCTGCGTCGAGCAGCGCTGGAATTTGCTCGCGAAGCTGGTCTTCGGATTTTGCGTCAGAAACCGTCACCCGAGCGCCTCGCGACTTCAGAAACAACGCCGAAGCCACACCTGAACGCCCGAGTCCGACCACCAGCACGCGTTTGCCGTTGAGTTCCATCAAAACCATTCACCACGGAGACACCGAGACACCGAGGAACCCCTAAGAAGTCGGACCTTGAATGTCACCGTACGAAGACTGAGAAGTTGTTCTTCTCCGCGCCTGGGTGTCTCCTTGGGTGAGAATTATCGCAGTTTCAGCGTAGTCAGCGCGAACAGCGCAAACACCAGCGATGCGATCCAGAAGCGAACAATGATCTTGGACTCGGACCATCCCATCAACTCAAAATGATGATGAATCGGCGCCATCTTAAATATCCGTTTTTTGCGCAGCTTGTACGAGGCGACCTGCAGAATTACCGAGAGCGCCTCGATCACAAACACACCGCCGATAAACGGCAGGAGTAGCTCCTGCTTGATGATCACCGCGATCGTACCAATTGCGCCACCAAGCGCCAGCGATCCAACGTCGCCCATGAAAACTTCGGCTGGATGGGCGTTGTACCAGAGGAAGCCGATTGAGGCTCCAACCATGGCACCACAAAATATGGTCAACTCGCCGACCTGCGGCATGCGCGGCAGCTCGAGGTAAGTAGAAAAAGTGGCGTGACCGCTCACATAAGTGAGCACGGTCAGGGCGCCGGCGGCAATCACCGTGCAGCCAATCGCCAGGCCATCCAGACCGTCGGTAAGGTTGACCGCGTTGCTCGCGCCGACGATCATCAACACGACAAAAACAATGAAGGGCAGAAACGCAATCGGCCAAAGATTCGGGTTGTGAACCAGGCGATCCACAACCAGATCGGGATGAAATTGCTTGATGAATGGCACTACTAAGCGGGTCGAATACATGCCGCGATTCTGCATGGCGATGAGGGCCACAGCAATCAAGACGCTAGTCAAGAATTGCAATCCAAGTTTCGCCCTGGCCGTTAGTCCAAGATTTCTTTTATGAACGACTTTGGTGTAGTCATCGGCGAACCCTATGGCAGCGAATGCCACAGTCGAAAGCACTGCCATCCAGACAAAAGGATTACTAAGATCGGCCCATAGCAGGGTGGGCACGATGATTGAAATAGCGATGAGAACGCCACCCATCGTAGGCGTTCCAGCCTTCTTCTGATGCGCCTTGGGGCCCTCTTCGCGAATGTATTGCCCGATTTGAAATTCGCGAAGTCGATTGATGACCAGCGGCCCGATAATCAATCCCGTAAAAAGCGCAGTGAGGCTGGCGAAAGCGGTGCGGAAGGTCAGATAACGAAAAATTCGGAAGGGCGGAAAATAATGAAACAGCTTTTCGTACAGCAGCCAGTAGAGCAATCCGCCTCCGGTTACTTGTTAGTCGTACGCCGTGCGTCGTTAGTTTTAGTTTTGCTGATGGCTGATGGCCGTTGACCGACGGCTGAAATCTGCATCCATTTCTCCAACGCCTTTTCCAGCTTCACGCCGCGCGAGGCTTTCAAGAGGACGGCATCTCCGTCCCGCGTCTCGCGCGCCAGCCATTCGCCGGCTTCCTCGGCGGTCGGTAAAAATTCCGCGCGGATTCCTTCTTGCTTCGCCGCGTTCACCATCTCTGCCGCCAAGCCCCGAACCCCAACCAGAACATCGATCCCCTTTTCCGCGATATGCCGGCCGGAATCGCCATGCATGACTTCGCCCTGTGGCCCGAGTTCGAGCATCTCCCCGGCAACTACGATCCGGCGCTTGGCAGCGATATCGGACAGCGCGTCCACCATCGCAGCCAGAGCTTTCGGGTTTGAATTGTAGCAATCATTAATGACCGTGATGTTGCCAATCCGGACAACCTGTCCCCGTTTATCGGCAGGGGTCATCGTAGCCAGTGAAGCAACGGCTTCGGGGAGCAGAATCCCTTGTTCCAGAGCTACGGCGATTGCTGCCAGTGCATTCTGGACATTGTGACTGCCAACCAGCGGGAGCGTAGCGTGCTCAACCCGGTTTCCCACAAGCACATCGAAAACTGATCCCTGTTCGCCTCTCGATTCAAAATTCTCTCCGCGGACGGTCGCCGCCGGACCAAATCCGTAAGCGATTACTTTCCCCTTGAAATCGCGCCCGAACTGCGAGACATACTCGTCATCGGCGTTCAGCACTGCCGTGCCATTTGCGGGAAGCGATTCGATCAGCTCGTATTTGGCTCGGGCAATCTCGGAAATGTCTTTGAAAAATTCCAGGTGGACCGGCGCGACATTGGTCACCACGCCCGTCTCGGGTTCGGCGATCTGGGCCAGCGCGGTGATCTCCCCCAGACGTGACATGCCCAATTCGACTACGGCACAGTCGTGCTCAGGCTCGAGTTTCAGCAGCATGAGCGGCAATCCAAAATGATTATTGAAATTGCCTTCTGACTTGTGGACCCGAAATCGCGTGGAAAGGACGTGAGCGATGGCTTCCTTGGTAGTAGTTTTGCCGGCGGATCCAGTTACAGCAATCAGTGGCCGCTCCCAGAGCCGGCGCACCGCTTGCGCAAGCAGCTGGAGCGCGATCAATGTGTCATCAACGGGAATGAGAGCAGATGTAGACTTCGACGTCCTCGTTCGCCCACCCTTCAGCGCCTCGATTTTGTCGCGTGCTACGACCGCCGCAATCGCGCCTTTTTCGAACGCTTGATCGACGAAATCATGGCCATCCATTTTTTCTCCGCGTACAGCGAAGAAAACTTCACCTGGCCGGACGGTCCGGGAGTCAATGGAGTAGCCGCTGGCGAGGGCTTCTCTCTTGAAAGCAGCGCCGAGTTCGTTCTCCTGCACCCCCAGATATTCTGCGACTCGCCATAACTGCAGCTTCATGCGCCCTTTTCCACCCCATCGCAATCATAACCAAGATCACGCAAAACCTCTGTCGCAACCTGACGATCGTCGAAGGGAAGATTGGCACTGCCCACGACCTGCACCCGCTCGTGTCCTTTGCCAGCCAGCAAAACGATGTCCCTGGGACGGGCCTTAGTGATTGCGATTCGAATCGCCACGCGCCGATCGGGTTCGATTGCGTACTTCGCACCCGAACGCTGCAGGCCTACGGCTGCATCATTAATGATTGCCAGTGGGTCCTCGCTGCGGGGATTATCGGAGGTCAGCACCACGAAATCACTGCCGCGCCCCGCGGCTTCCCCCATCAGAGGACGCTTGCTGCGGTCACGGTCTCCGCCGCAACCAAACATCGTAATTACGCGCCCGCCATCCTGCTTTACGAATTCGCGAGCCAGCGACGTAAGGTTCCTCAGCGCGTCATCAGTATGAGCGTAATCGACCACGACGGTGAATGGCTGGCCGCAATCCACTCGTTCGAAACGACCGGGAACCCGCTCCAGGCGTGCAATCCCATTGGCAATTGCTTCTGCCGGGCATCCTCGCGCGTAGGCAGCAGCACTCGCGGCAAGAATGTTGTAGACATTGACCCGCCCAATGAGCGGCGATGACAGCGGAATCATGTCATCCGGAGTGATCAGTTGAAAGCAGTTTCCTCGCGGCGTAACTTCCAGCCGCGAGGCATGGAAGTCGGCGGTCGAGATTCCATATGTAATCACTTCGGAGGCGCCGCTCTTGCAGATTTTCTTGAGTTGCAGACCATATTCGTCATCTACGTTGAGAACCGACACGCGTGGCCCGCGAGCATCGCAGTCAGAGAATAAAATGCGTTTGGCGGCAAAATATTCATCCATCGTGCCGTGATAGTCGAGATGGTCGCGGGTCAGGTTGGTAAACACCGCAACGTCAAACGGAATACCAAACGTCCGCTGTTGCGCAAGCGCGTGAGAGGACACTTCCATCACCGCCTCTGTTCCCCCCGCCTCTAGCGTCTGCCTAAACAGGCGTTGCAGTTCAAGCGCTTCCGGCGTGGTGTGCGGCGCTGGCAGAACTTTGCCGGCCACGTGGTACTCGATTGTCCCCAGCAGCGCACTCTTTCTGCCGGCAGCTTGCAAAATCGATTCCAGCACGAAAGCGGTGGTGCTCTTGCCATTGGTCCCAGTAATTCCAGTGACCGCGAGCTTCTCTGCCGGATGATCGTAGAAGTTGGCGCTTACAGTCGCCAGCGCTCTGCGCCCATGTGCCACTCTTGCCCATGCGACCTGGGTTGGCGTGCTCTCAGAGTCTGTAATTACGGCCACGGCACCCGACGCAATCGCCTGTTCGACAAACTGGTTGCCGTCACTCGATTCTCCTCTCATGGCCACGAACACGTCTCCCGGCTTCACCCGGCGCGAATCATATTCGACACCCGTGACCTGCGGGTTCCCGTGGTGAGCGAGAATCTCCGCTCCATTCAGGAGATCGAGGAGAGTCATTTGGTGTGATTGTATTGCACGGTAGTAAACATCACGAAAAGCCAACCGGGTTCACCACGAATTTCAAGAGCAGCCCCGAATCGCTTACCATGTCAGCTATGCAGCTCTGGTTTTCCCGCGGCAAAGAGATCAGCATTCGCGACCAGCTCGCCACCCAGGTCATTCTGAGCATCCTCAGCGGCGACTTAAAACCCGGCCAGCGCCTGCCCAGCACCCGCGAGCTGGCACGCCGTTTCCACGTTCACTCCAACACGATCAGCGCGGGATATCGCCAGCTGGAACGAAACAAGTGGGTCGAGTTTCGAAAGGGCAGCGGCATCTACGTTCACGCGCAGAAGCCGGGAACGGCTTCGTCTGAACTAGCTCTCGACGAGCTCATCAATCATTTTTTTCGGTCCGCGCGCGAGATTGGCGTGCCCTTGGCCGATGTACGCTCGCGCCTGCGCCACTGGCTTAGTTTGCAGCCGCCCGACCATTTTCTACTGATTGAGCCTGATCCAGCCCTGGCTCGGATTCTGGTCGCCGAAATGCAAAGTGGCGTCACCTTGCCGGTAAGAAGCTGCGGAATTGCACCTTCATCTTTGGAGGCAGAACTGGTCGGCGCGATTCCCGCCGCGCTTTCGATGAGTGAAAAGGCCGTGCGCCGCACACTGCCGGACAACACCGAGTTGTTGATATTGCACTTGCGCTCGGCGGGAGCTTCGCTTGCAGCCCACCTGCCCGCACCTTCAACAGCATTGGTCGGTGTTGCCTCAAGTTGGCCCACTTTCCTGAACATTGCCCGGACCATGCTGGTCGCCGCCGGCTTCCATCCGGACTGCCTTGTCCTGCGCGACGCCGCCCAGCCCAAATGGCAGCGCGGGTTGAAACAAGTTGCGGCAGTCGTGTCTGATTCCCTTACCGCACGCCAACTCAACGACATGCCGCGTGTTTTAGTTTTCCCGCTCTTATCAGACGCGAGCTTGCAAGACTTGAAGCAATACGAGGAGTTCATCCGCCAGCCGTTCACGTCTTGATGTGGCACTTACGAAACTGTCACATTGATTGCACCCGCAGTTTCCCGCCTGCGCTAATTGTTATGCATGCGAAGACTGCTGCTTCTCGTTCTTATTCTGGGATGCCTCGCCGGGATTGCCTATGCACAATATCCAGCTGCCGACTGGCCGGACACGGACACACCCCCGCCATTTGAGGTATATGCTCTTGCGTCAGGAATGCGCACGGTCGATGCCACTCCCACCCTTGTGATAAAAAATCCTGCTCCCAATCAGTCTTTCGGTTTTACGCCCAGTGGGGTCGCGTCCGGCGCTCAAGTGGGCTTCGTCTGGAGACAAGAAAATATCGGGTTGGTGGCCGACCTGGGATTCCACAAATATTCGGACCGCACTGGCTCAACTTCGCTGGCTCCGTTGATGCTCGGAGTTCGAGTTTATTCGGACGAACATTTTCGGACCAGCTTCTTCGGCGAAGGCCTCGCGGGAGCGTATCGCTGGACCGAGAGCGCCGACAAAGCGAACTTCACCACGGTTAAGGGTATTGTGGCTGCGGGCGGCGGCATGGACATCCGCTTGACTCGGAGACTGGTGTTCCGTGTATTTGAAATTCAATTAATGATCGCCGGGGCAAGAGTTGGACCGCTGTTGACCAGCAGAGCTTCCACGGGCTTCGCGGTTAGATTTTGATAGAGTTGTCTTCCGCAGAATTTGGATTAACCTGAAACGGCTTGCTTAACTCAGCGGGCCTACCGCCCGAACTTCACCGTGATCTTCGCTCCGGAGGCGACGTGCGCTCCGGGCGGCGGCGATTGCTCCTGCGCCACTCCGCTGCCGACGATCTCCAGATCGAGCCCACTGAGTTCGGCTATCTCGATTGCCGAGCGCACCGACTTTCCCACAAACGATGGCACTGCAATCCCGCCTTGCTCCACATCCAGCACAACGGTGCCGTTCGCGGGCAAAGGAGCCGCAACGGTGCTAGAGGGCGGCGCATTTCCGACGGAAGCAGCCTGGCTGAATGATGCGGACGGGCTTGGCTCGCGCAGAGATGCAGGTACTATGCGGCTGGCTGTAGAGGCGTGGTCATCTCGACTGTTGGATTGAGAAACAACGGCTGGCCGTTTGTCCGAAAGCTCAGGTGCAATCGCATCATTGCTCGCTGACTCGGCTGCATCGATGGCTTCACCGGGATGGTCCGGCGACCCCTCTTCCAAATCCTTGTCGCTGGCCTTAGCTTGCGCGAGCCAAACCTGGCGATTCGCCGGAATTTCAAGATCGTGCGGAGTGTGCAGGTATTCGAGCACCTGCTGCGCAATGCGAGTGAACACCGGCGCGGAAACCTGTCCGCCTTGGTGCAGTCCCACCGCGGAGTCGAGAACCACGGCAATGGTCACGGCAGGATTGTTTACAGGCGCGAAGCCGGCGAACGAAGCAACGTACTTGGTATGCGAATACGCATGCGTTGCAGGATCAACTTTCTGTGCGGTGCCAGTTTTTCCCGCAGAGCTGTAACCGATCAGCAGCGCCTTCTTACCCGTCCCATGCAGCACCACGCGTTGCATCATCTGGCGCATCTCGGCGGCAGTGAAGGTCGAAATTACGCGCCGCTCGTTCGCCGGATGGAAGGCGATCATCTGAGGCGCGCTCTGAGGCTGCGTGGTCGCCGCAACGATTCTGGGAGCCACATAAACTCCGTCGTTGGCCATGGTCGACACCAGGCCCACGAGTTGCAGCGGGGTGATACCGATCTCCTGGCCCATGGAGATGGCCGCGATCGAAACCTTCGACCATCGGCTCACAGGTTTTGTCAGACCGCGAGTTTCTCCGGGAAGCTCGATTCCGGTTTGCTGTCCGAATCCAAATCCGCGAATGTATTTGTAAAAGCGCTCTTCGCCCAGCCGGAGCGCGATCTTGATCGACCCCACATCGCTCGACTCTGCCAGCACGTCGTAAACCGGCAACAGGCCATGCGGCTTGCTGTCTCGAATTCGCATGCCGTTGTACACGATCGATCCCATCTGGCAGTCAAAGACTTCGTCTGGGCGGGTAACTTTTTCTTCGAGTGCGCCTGAAATGGTCACTAGCTTGAATGTTGAACCCGGCTCGTACACATCGCTCACAGCGTGGTTCTTCAGCTTTTCCGGATTAATTTCTCGCGAGAGATTTGGATTGAAAGTCGGCCGATTGGCCAGCGCGAGGATTTCTCCGGTACGCGGATTTTCCACGATCACAGTGCCGGAGATCGCGTGGGTCTGCTGTATGGCGGTTTCAAGTTCACGCTCAGCAATGTATTGAATTTTTTCGTCGATGGTGAGGACGACGTTCTCTCCCGGCTCGGGCTGCTTTTCGACACTGCCGAACCACTGCTTGCGCGCGTCAACCGAAATCAGCATCTGCCCCGGACGCCCGTGGAGCTGGCCTTCGTACTCGCGCTCAATTCCGCTCAGGCCGGCGTCGTCCATGCCAACGTAGCCGAGCACCTGCGCTGCGAGCTCATTCTTTGGGTAGTACCGCTTCGATTCTTTCTGGAAGTACACCCCGCGCAGATTGAGAGAGCGGATGCGTGCCGAGATTTCAGGGTCAGGCTTCCGCGTCACCCAGCAAAAGGTTTTGGCCGATTCACAGCGCGCAAGCAGTTCATGCGGGTCCTGCTTGGTAATACGCGCAATCAGGGAGATGGTGCTGGTCGGCTTCGGCATCTCGGCCGGGACCGCGAACACGGAGTCCACGTTGATGGACATGGCCAGCTCGCGCCCAGCCCGGTCATAGATGATGCCGCGGCGGGCGGAGACCTCTTCGGTGCGCTGTTGTTGATGTTGCGCGCGTTGCTCGAAGGTGCCGTAGCGGAAGACTTGCAGATAGACGAGGCGAAGACAGATCGCGCAGCACCAGAGCACGAATACGCCAGCCAAAATGTACAGACGAAGGTTCGTGCCACTACGGGCTGTGCTGACGGACACGGATTCCCTCACAATAAATACGGCGGCCGGTTAGCCGCCTTGCTTGCTCCAACGCGATTCCATACGCACTGTCATTTCGAGCGCAGTAGGATGATTCGCTTGCGAATCATCTTTTCGAAGTCGAGAAACCTGCTGTTCGCGCGTTGCTCAAACCAGACAAACAGCAGGTTACTCTACTTCGTTCATTCATCCGCAAGCGGATGAATGAAACTCCGCTCGGAATGACAGTGTCTAAACTTAGCGGATCGACACCACCGATACCGGCGTCAAGCTCGCAACCACCGACGTCGACGGCTCGGGCATGGCGGTGTCCATACGAATCACTTGTCCGGCTTGCGGCGATTGCAGGCCTAGATCGCGCGCCATGCGGTCGATGCGCTCTGGATCACGCAGTGAAGCTTCTTCCAGCCGCAACGCGCGGTTCATTTCAACCAGGCTCTCGCGTTGTGACTTCATGGCTTCGATCTTGTATCCGTACTCGATGGCCTTGAAATGCTGGAAGGCATAGGCCATCACGAACAAAAACAAACAAGCCAGGGCGAAGCCGAACTGCCGCATTTCGCGGGAGCGTTGCGGGTCTTCGACTTTCACCAGGCGCGAGTTGTCGATCGCCTTGGCGAAATAGATTTCCGGCGTCCCTGCCCAGCAAGAACGCCGCCCAGTTACAATGCGTGTTTGGATCGCCGCGGCCGCCATGATTAAGCCACCCCGGCAAATTGTGAAGGAGCGTCCAGATTCGCCAGTTCGCTCAACGCGATGACGCATGTGTAAGCAAGTTGGAATTCCGGCTCCGGTTGGACGTGGATGCTGGTTTCCGCACGTTCTACCGTCGCCATCAGATCGGCGATTAGATTTCCTGTGTACATCGAGGTTCTCCGTGTTGCTGAATTCCTACCTACAGAAGTGTTCGTGTGGGGCGGGCGCCTCGCCCGCCTCCGGCTTTTACTTTTTAATGCGTTGCGGCACTCTTTTTGCTTAATACAAAACTTTGTCATTCCGAATCGCTTTAGCGATGAGGAATCTGCTTTTCTTTCTCAAACTCTTTCCGCTGCCCTCATCTTTGCGCTGCGGGCCCGCGGGTTGCGATCGATCTCTTCTTCACTTGCTGTCACTGGCTTTTTCGTCAGCAACTTGTATTGCCCCTCTTTCGCTCCTTCCCGCATTGCGTCTTTCACGATGCGGTCTTCCAGCGAGTGGAAGCTGATCACTACCAACCTTCCGCCCGGTTTCAGCAACTGCGGTGCCGCTTCGAGCAGCTTCCGCAGGTCGTCCAGTTCGCGGTTTACGAATATTCGGAGAGCTTGAAAGGTCCTGGTCGCCGGATGAATACGCTCATGTTTCATTGACCGGGCCGCGGTCGAAATCACGGCTGCTAGTTGGGCAGTCGTCAATATCGGCCGCGACCGGACAATGGCTCTGGCGATTCTCCGCGACCTCCTTTCCTCACCGAATTCGTAAATCAGATCGGCAAGCTCGCGCTCGTCGATCTGGTTTACCACTTGTTCGGCGGTCAGCTCGGACATCGGATTCATCCGCATATCGAGCGGGCCTTCCGCCTGAAAACTAAAGCCTCGTGCAGGATCACCGAACTGCAGGCTGCTTACGCCAATGTCGGCTAGAATCCCGTCAATCTTGTCCTTGGTCGTTCGTCGTTCGTCGTTCGCCAAATCAGCGAATGAACCGTGTCGGAGTTCGACCGTCGGCCAATCGAGCTGTTGATCTTGCTCTTGGCCAACGACTAAAGACCTACGACCAACGACGCTCTCCAGCCTTTCCCGCGCAATCTCCAGCGCCTTGGGATCTTTATCGAGGCCAATCAAATGACCCGGTGCGCCGAGGCGTTTTGCGATTTCTAAGCTGTGCCCGCCAAGGCCCACCGTGGCGTCGATATAGGTCCCGCCACGCCGGACGGCTAAAAAGTCGATCGCTTCTTTTAAAAGAACCGGAACATGGCCACCCTGCCCATGCCCAACCCCCTGAGGGGTTTCTGTTGATCCCTCGCCCACTAGATGCCCAATTCGTCGAGCGTCTTCTCATCCTCAGGCGTGAACTTGTCTTCCTCGATCTCCCGGCGGTACTGCTCCAGGTTGCGAACTATCAGATACGTCAGCTGCCCGGTCACGGCCACCTCGCCCTTGATCTGCGCCGACTCGCGCAGCAACTGCGGAATCAAGAGCCGGCCCTGAGCGTCCATTTCCACCTGCTGACCCCAGTAGTTCGTTCTGTCGAGAAACTTCTTCTTCGTGGGATTGAAAGTGGAGAGTCCTGCCAGCTTCTGCTCGATCCGCTCCCATTCCTCGAAGGGATAAACTTGAGCAACCTTCCCGTCGAAGCTCGTGATGTAAAATTGCTGACCGTACTTCTCGTCGAGCACGCGCTTGAATTCCGCAGGAACTTTGAGCCGTCCTTTTTCGTCGACGCGAGTTGGCTGATTGCCGCGAAACATGGTCTAAATTCTTGTGGAGCGACGGGCGTCCTCGCCCGTCAGAGTGTCGAGCCGCAGCGACCAGAACGGAGGCAAAAACGGTGACGAGTTGGGTTGTTTCAGTTTCATTCGGGCCATTTTTGGGGATATCAGCTATGAAATCCACCGGCACTCCGATTTTGTTCACTACCGCCCACGACCTCTACTGTCTCAGCCACTTTCTACCACTTTTGTCCACATCTTACGCCTAACCGCTTTAGTGTCAATAGGAAATTAGGGGGTAGTGTACGGGTCATTTGTCTCAATGTGAAAAGCCCAACAAATTGCGGATTACTGCTTTGACGACTACTAGGGATGGTGTTTAGGAGAGTGGTTCACGCTGGCCTAACCTCAATCGGCTGAAGTCGAGAGGCTGTGGAAAACGGCATAGCTTGCCAGCTTCCTTAAGAACCGAGCTATTTACACGTATTACGTGCGCACGTATAATTTGTGGCATGAACCTCACCCTGTCGGTCGACGACGAGATTCTCCAACAGGCGCGGCGCTGCGCAGAAGCCACGGGCAAAAGTGTGAATCAGTTGGTTCGCGAATACCTTGAGCAACTGGTCGGTAAATCTGATCTTAAGGGGCTTGCGGCCGAATTCCGTGAGCTCACGCGCAACGCCAAGGGCGACTCGCGCGGATGGAAGTTCGATCGGGAGGAGATCCACGAGCGCAGATGAACCTCGCGTTCTTCGACACGAACGTTCTAATTTATGCCGACGACCGCTCAGTCCCGGATAAGCAGAAGCGGGCTGACGAGCTGTTTGCCGGACATCTTGAGCATGGCATGGCGGCACTGTCCTTACAGGTCTTGCAAGAGTATTATGCGACCGTAACGCGGAAGCTCGCTATCGCCCCGGATTTTGCGCAACGTAGAGTGGAAATTTTCTCTTCAGCCAATGTGGTGCGATTTGAAGTTAAGGATGTAATCGCGGCGATTGAACTCCATCGGCTGACACAAATGTCATTCTGGGATGCACTGATCGTCCATGCTGCACGCGTGAGTGGCGCAGCCCTGCTCTACAGCGAAGATTTCCAACACGGATCGGTTCTAGGCGGGGTTCGAGTCGTGAACCCGTTTATCTCTCCCCTGTCATCCTGAGCGAAAGGGAATCATTCGCTTGCCGAATGGCTCCGCGTAGTCGAAGGATCTGCTGTTTGCGCGCACCATCCAAGCCTCGGGAGTTCTCACGGTCCGCCGTGCGGTCGTCAACACCAGAAAAGCAGGTTCCTCGACTTCACAAGATCGTTCGCCTGGCGAACGATCCTGTTCCGCTCGGAATGACCTCGGAGAAATGTGCAAACGCTTATTCAATAAAGCGGTCTACAGCCCTTAAAACCGCTCTGCTCATTCGCGAGGCTTCGTAGCGACCCTCAAACTTTCATGACGCGCAAAGGGATCGTGGGTAGGCAAGCCCTCCCACCGACGATATTGAGAAGAAGCCATGCCCCGACACCAAAATTCAGCACGCCCGCCACAAGAATGTATGCGCGGTGGCTCAACTTCCCAATTGCAGTGCGCAAATGTTTTGACGGGTAGGAAAAGAGGGGAAGCCAGATGCCAAAAGGACGGACGAGAATAGCCACAATGCTTCGCCACAGTATGGAGACGGGAAGCGCCAGCACAGAGAGAATAAGCAACCACGCCATTTGATTTCGGAGCCAAGTCATTTGATCCAAGCCCGTCAGTACTCCGCCAATTCCTTCATGGCCAAATACAAATCTTGCACTTGCGGCAGGATCGCGCTTTCTAGCACCGGCTGGTACGCGACGAAAGTGTCTTTCGCGGCGACGCGCTTCACCGGCGCATCAAGATTTTCGAATAATTCGTCGGCAATTCGCGCGGCGATCTCCGCGCCGTATCCCCAGCTCAGCGTGTCTTCGTAGGCGACAATCACACGATTGGTTTTCTGAACTGAAGCCGCAATCGTCTCCCAGTCATACGGATTCAACGAGCGGAGATCAATCAATTCAATCTTGATCCCCGACTCGCGATCGAGCTTCTGCACCGCCTGCAACGCGCGCGGAACCACCGCGCCGTACGTGATCACGGTCAGGTCGGTTCCGGGATGGACGATTTTGGCTTTGCCGAACGGAATCATGTACTCCGGCCCTGGGTACGCGGCGCGGCCGTAGCTTTCGCGATAAAGCCGCTTGTGCTCAAGGAACATCACTGGATCATCGCAGCGAATTGCAGTTCGCAGCAGTCCCGCCGCATCGAGGGCATTCGATGGAAAGATCACGCGCATCCCCGGGGTGTGGGTGAAGATGCTCTCGCCGCATTGTGAGTGATAAATGGCGCCGCCGGTGAGGTATCCGCCGATCGCGACTCGGATGACGCAGGGCGCAGAAAAATCTCCATTTGACCGCCAGCGCATGACCGGCAGCTCGTTGCGCAGCTGCATCATCGCCGGCCAGATATAGTCGAAGAACTGGATCTCGGCGACCGGCTTCAGTCCTCGGACCGCCAAGCCAACAGCCCTACCAACAATGCTGGCCTCGGCGATCGGAGAATTGAAGACGCGGTCAGAGCCGAAATCGCACTGCAATCCTGCGGTCAACTTGAAGACCCCACCCTTCCCTTTGACCATTTTCTGGCGCAGATATTCTTCGCGGCTGCAGTCGGCAACATCTTCACCAAAAATCACAATGCGCTCATCGTGTTTCATCTCGTCACGCAATGTAGCGTTGATGAGGTCCGCCATCGTCTTTGGAGCGACCTTCTTCTCTTGTGCGCCCTGCTCAGTAGAAGCTCGGGCGCCTGTGGTGAGCGAAGCCGAAGCGTCCCCGCCCGCACTCACCGAATTGTTGTTAAAGGTACGGGCGTCCCCGCCCGTACTCACCTGCGTATCAAACACCGGCGACGTGGGATCCAAATCCGGTGAATACAAATACTGCTTTATCGTTTCCGGTTGCGGCAGAGGCGCTGCGAGTACGCGATCCACTGCGGCCTGCAGCCCGTCATCGACTTCTTTCTCGATCTGGTTTATCCGTTTCTCATCCAGAATGCCTTCCCGGATAAGAAACAACTGCATGCGCGAAATCGGATCACGAGCAGCGTCGCGCTGGCGTTCGACGTCGGGGCGATAGAGTTTTTCGTCATCGGAGAGCGAATGCGAATACGGACGGATCACATGCGCATGAACGAACGAAGGCCCAACTCCCGCGCGGCAATGCGCCACCGCACGCGATAAAGCACCATAGCTGACGACCGGGTCGGTCCCATCAATCTCTTCAAAATGAAAATTGGGAAAACCGGCAACCAGGCGCGAAATATTGCCGCCCGCGGTTTGCACCTCGACCGGAACCGAAATCGCGTAGCCATTGTCCTCGACAAGGAACACAATCGGCAGTCGCAGGTTGGCGGCAGAGTTCATCGACTCCCAGAATTCACCTTCGCTGGTAGTACCGTCGCCGAGCGAAACGTACGTAACCTCGTCGCCATGAAACTGCACATCTTTGAATTCGCGATAGTCACCGGTTGCCTTCTGCCCCGCGTTGGGATGCAGCATGAAATAGCGGCTGGCCTCGGCGCAGCCCACCGCGTGCAGAATCTGGGTGCCGGTGCAGGAAGACTGCGTAACCACGTTGAGACGCTTGTATCCCCAATGCGACGGCATCTGGCGGCCGCCGGAGCTGGGATCGTCGGCTGCGCCCACAGCCTGCAGCAGCATTTCATCGGGAGTGGTGCCGAGCGCAAGACAAAGCGCACGGTCACGATAGTAGGGAAAGAACCAGTCGTATCCGGGCTTCATTGCGAAGCCGGCGGCGGCGGTCACCGCCTCATGCCCCGCGCCCGAAATCTGGAAGAAGATTTTCTGCTGGCGCTTCAGCATGATCTCGCGATCGTCGAGGCGTCGCGAGGTGTACATCACCCGGTACATGTCTATGAGCTGCTGCCGGGACAGGCCTTCGTAGGTCTTGCCTGCCTTATTGGCCTCAGCAACAGCGCCGGATTTTCCGTGGCTCCGGGTAGGCATCGTCAGAGTTCGGCGCGAGCTATTTTCCGGCGCCAAGAATATTGTAAACCAGCTTTGAGGATCAGATTCGAACCGGCTGAATGCTGACTGCTGAGTGCGTTATTCTTTTCTCATGCCTCGCTTTAACCGTCAGTTCGATCCCGGATCGATGAAACTCGTGATCTTCGATCTTGATGGAACTCTCATTGACTCCCGCCTGGATCTGATCCATTCGGTGAACGCAATGTTGCGCAACTTTCACCGGCCTGAGCTGCCGGGAGACGTTGTGGCTTCTTACGTCGGAGATGGTGCGCCCATGCTGGTACGCCGCGCGTTGGGTGATCCCGACGACGAGAAATTCTTTAAAGCAGGGCTGGATTTTTTTCTTGCTTACTATCGCGAGCACAAGCTCGACCACACCCGCGTGTACACCGGAGTCCCAGAAGCGCTCCAGCAAATCCAGGCAAATGGAGCGCACCGAAAAATGGCGGTGCTGTCGAATAAACCGGTATATCCGTCGCGCGCGATCGTCGAGGCGTTGGGTCTGGCCGGGTTCTTTGTGCAGGTGTACGGGGGCAACAGCTTTGAAACTAAGAAGCCCGATCCACTGGGAGTGAACACTCTCTTGAAAGAGACCGCGACTTTGCCGGGGAACACGATGATCGTGGGAGACTCATCTATCGACGTGCTTACCGGCCGTAATGCCGGAATCGCTACCTGCGGCGTCACCTATGGATTCGCGCCACATACTTTGTGTGAGGCGCCGCCAGATGTAGTGGTCGAAAGCCCGGGTGAGTTGGCAGAGTTGTTCGTGTAGAACTCGCCTTGACTCCAGCCTACTGAATCAAGACAGCGTCCTCTGTGTTTCCCCTGTGTTCCTCAGTGCCCTCTGTGGTAAACGCTTTTTGTCTCAGTCTTCCTTTAAACTCGGTCACGGATGAACAATTCGAAAGAAAGCTTCACCCCAACCGAACTTCGCAAACTGCGCAGCCTGAAAGACCCGCACGGGATCCAGCGATTTCTAGATGACCAGCCCTATCATCTTGCCGACACGGCTTGGTCCCCGCGACGAGTTCTGCGCGAAAACACCTCTCATTGTTTCGAAGGCGCAACCTTTGCGGCCGCCGCCTTGCGGGTAAACGGATATCTGCCGCTGGTGATCGACCTTGAAGCCGAGCACGACACCGATCATGTCATCGCTGTGTACAAGCAACACGGCCACTGGGGTGCGATAGCGAAATCGAATTACACCGGGTGCCGTTACCGTGAACCGGTGTACCGCACTCTGCGCGAACTTGCTATGAGCTACTTCGAGGTCTATTTCAACTTGCGCCGGGAGCGCACGCTGCGAACTTTTTCCAACCCCGTAAACCTCGCCCGCTTCGACCGCCGTGACTGGATGACCACCGACCAACATCTCTGGTTCATCGCCGAGTACTTATTTACGATCCGCCACTTTCCGCTTCTGCCACCGAAAATGGCGACGCGACTGCATCGCCTCGACGATCGCTCATTTCGCGCAGGATGTCTGGGCCGAGCTGAGAAGTAGTTTCGTCAGGCTGTCACTCGTTCAGAACTGCAGTTTCATTGAAAGCTGAATACTTCTCTGCCCGCCGCCACCCAGGACTGGATTGCCAAGACCTACATCCGAAGTGGCAGTAATGGGCATGTAACCGACGCTGCGGCCCGTAGCAGGATTAATTCCGGTGGTTGCGACTACATTACCCGGCAAAATGGCTCCGCGATTCGGGGCCGCATCAGCAAAAAATGAAACTGCAAGAGGATTGGCGAAATTCGGATGATTTGTCAGGTTAAAGAAGTCGGCCCGAAGCAACAATTGCCAACGCTCGCTGAGCGCAGTCGTCTTGCTAAAGGCGAAATCAAAATTCCTGTAGTTTGGTCCAATCAGCGAGTTTCGGCCCAGAGTGCCGTAGTGGCGAGTGCCGGGTTGGCAGGAGTCGGCGAAGCCGTCTTGCAGATTCCCACCCCAGTTGTAGTTACATGGCACCTGGAACGAATTCAAATTGAGAAAATTAGCCGGATTGCTGGTGTTGTACTGAATTGGCCCAACCACATCGGGCCGATCGTAAAACTCTCCACTTCCGCTGTAATCATCAATAAAGTTGTAGTTCATCGAGAACGGGTGGCCACTCATCAGCGTCAGGATGCCGCTCACTGACCAGCCTGCGCCCAACTTTTCGTGCGCTCCCCACTTCGGCAAATCATAGGTGCTCGACCATACAAAACGATTTCTCACATCAAAGTTTGAGGGGCCCTTATCTGCCTGGACATTATTGCTGTTCTGCGGCATTGACGCATTCGGCACAAAATCCTGGCTGTCGCTGGCAGTGTCAATGGAATGTGCCCACGTGTATGCAAGCTGCTCACTGAACCCGTGAAAGTTCTGCTGAGTGAACGAAACCTGCATGGAGTTGTAATTCGACGTCGCCGAGGCCTCGAGTTCATTCAAATAAAACGGACCGAACGGTTCCAACGGGCTCATCGGGGCTAAGTTGGAGAACTTTCGCAGCGTGCCATCATCCGCAGCTACACCATTTGCCAAATCCGCCGCTGTGATCTGCGCCTGCGTGGGCTCGTTCAAATCGCGCAGACGGAGCAGTTTGCGGCCTGCTGACCCGACATATCCGACCTGCAAAATGCCGTTCCGGAACAACTCTTGCTGAATATTCAGGTTGTAATTGTAAACATAGGGTGTGCGCATGTTCTTGGGCACAGTAGAAGCGTCGCTGGTCACGTCCCTCACAAATATCGGCGTATCCGGGGCCAGTACCGGGCTTCCGCTCGCGGGTTTCAGAATCTGCACCGGAGCCGCGCTGATCGGATTGTAGGCAACACCGGCGTTAAACGAATTCTCGTAAATTTGCCCGGTGAAAGCATCCTGCGAAAAATCATCGTAGAAGACGCCAAATCCTGAACGCACAACGGTCTTGCCTTTGCCGGTCACATCCCAGGCAACACTGAGGCGCGGGGCAAAATTGTTCAAATCTTTGTTGTAAAGCGGATTTCTGGCGACAAGACCTGCGGCCGGGTCATACGCGGTCATCAGCCCATCCTTCTCATGGATCACGCCGAAATAATCCCATCGCAGGCCGGCATTGACCGTGAGACGATTGCTCAGGCGGATCGAATCCTGAACGTAAAAACCCTCACTGTCTTGCATCGCATGCCGGTCCGTGTTCCCTACCTGCTGTCGTGACGAAAACAGCACAGTGTTGGCGAATGCGCCCTGAAGGAAGTCGGAGAGATTGTTAAAAACCAGTACGCCCCTTCCGCTGAAGTCATTGAACGACGTAACCGCAGTTCTGCGGAATTCAAAACCGGCCTTCACATTGTGCTTCCCCGCAACCCAGGTGTAGTTATCGAAGAGTTGCCAATTCGTATCCACGCGGTTGCGCGGATTGGAAAAGGGCGAGGAGCCGAGGTTGGAGAGTTGTCCGAAGCGGATTGTGGGCAAGCCGAAATCGTCGGGATTGGTAACACTTGTGTCCATGTGCAGCGTTTGCTCGGGGTTACGGAACACGCTGGCGTCAGCCGCATAGAACCCGTTTCGATAACGGTTCCAGCCCAGGCGCGCTTCGTTGGTCTGGTTCGGCTTCACCACGGTCACCAGGCTGATCGAAACCAACTGCGTTCTTATCGGGGCATAAGTGTTGGTCCCCGGCAAATTATTTCCGCCCGCAAGCCCAAGCGGAAAGCTTTGATTACTATTTCCGAAAAAGTATCGGCCGCTCAACTGGCTGTTATGGCTGAGTGTCTGGTCCAGCTTAACAATCATGCTGTCAACGTTGTTGTACGCTGCCGCGGCGTCGGCTGAGTTTGGAGATCCCGCTGACGCATTCGCAATGTTAGCCAGCGGCCAAATATTGCTTCCCCCCGAACACTTGCCCGTCGAATTGCAGAAATTGAAAAAGTTGAGAGTTACCGGATTGATCACACCCGCGGGTTGGTTCTGAATACACGCGATGATGGTTGTGGCGCATAGGGCAGGATTACCACCGATGGCGGTGATAGCTCGAGCGTAATCGTTCGCCGCACTCGCGTTCGACGAACTACTGTTCAGGGTCGGGACAACATTGAGAGAAGTAATCGCCAGACCTTCCCGTTGGCCCTCATATGACAGATAAAAAAAAGTCTTGTCCTTAACGATGGGACCGCCGATTGCGCCACCATACTGGTTGTTGCGGAAGGCATCTTTCGGGCCGGAGGAGTTGAAATAATTGCGGGAATCCAATACCGCGTTCCGAAAATCTTCGTAAGCTGCCCCGTGAAAAGTGTTGGTGCCGCTCTTGGTGACAATATTCACTACTGCGCCTGAATTGCGCCCGTACTCTGCCTCGAAATTCGAAAGCACCTTGAGTTCCGCAATCGCGTTGAGCGGCAATACCGTCCCCGGAGTGCCAAAAACTCCGCCCTGGTTGATCGCGGGCAGATTGCGATACCCGTCATTCATGTCTGTGCCGTCGAGGAGGAAATTATTAGCGCGACCGCGATTGCCGTTCGCACTGAAAAGTCCATAAGAGCCGGGCGAATCTCCACCGCCATTCGGCTCGCCCGCCGCGCCAGGCACCATAATCAGCATCTTCGTGTAATCGTCGCCATTGATGGGCAAGTCCACGATTTGCTTTTGTTCGAACTGGCCGCCCAAGGTGTCGGTCGACGTCTCTACTTGCGGCAACGACTCGCCCGAAACCTCGACGGTAGTAGCCACCTGGCCAGTTTTTAATGCGACGTCCACGCGCTTATCCGCGGCAACATCAATTGCGATGCCAGTAACCCTGGAGGTCTCGAAGCCGCTCTGCGAGATCGTGACCGTGTATGTTCCTATTGGCAGCTCGGGGATGGCGTAGCTCCCATCTGCGTTGGTTTGGGTGGTTCGCTCAAGTCCGGTATCGGCGTTACGAACCGTGACCTTCGCTCCGGAAATCACCGCGCCCTGAGGATCGCTGACCGTCCCCAGGATTGTTCCGCGGAAGGTCTGCGCCGCCAGCGAACTAGCGATCAGAAGAAGAAGAAATCCGAGACTCGACCTAAACCTCATAAGGCCCCCTTGCGAATGAATTACCGGATGGCAAGGGATTGTAGATCAAGCGAGCGTAAGTCTTCCAGCAACAAAAACTCACTCTATGAAAAATGGATTGGGCAGCGGAGGAATAGTGAGGGAAAACTAGAAATTAAATGCCAGTCCGCCACGCACGGCGCGCGCGGATTGCACTAGATAGACGGTTCGGCCGTCCTGCCCGAAGACAGGCACATAACCCTGGGCAAGCAGATTGCGGATTTCAACAACCACATCCATATGTCCGGCCAGAGCTTTTGTGCACCGGACTGGTTGCCGTAAGAAAACATTCAGGAAGGGGTCCGTCTGTCCGGCCGAGGCGTTAAACATGTCGACCGGTGTCAAAGAACGTCCGCTCTCAAATCCGTACGCGGCGATCCAGCGTGTCTGGGTATGAGGGGCCGTTCCGCTGAGCTTCCCCGACAGCGCGTGGCGGTTGCGGGTGAAACTCTGCTCGCGGACACTTTGCAGTGTGGCAGTGTCCCCGTTTAGATCCAGCACCCCCCCGTAGCTATAGTCCGCGGTCGCAGTCACATCAGAGGTAAGCTTGCGTTCAAACACCAGCCTGACTCCATGCGTATCCAGATTTCGTGCTTGATAGGTAAATGTCCCGGAATAAACATCCGGCAACACATCGCCGTAGCTGGACGAAAACTCTCCCACACCGGTAAGGGCAGGATCAGTGAGGCGATCGGCGTAAAACGCGACTTGCATGCTGGTATTACCCTCGCGATGCGATAGGGCGAGTTCTTGATGATGCGCTCTTTCAATCGCCGGAGAATATCCCGTCATACTCACGCGCGGGTCCGATTCACTCAAATCTGCGGGAGCAGTTTCAAATCCTTTTTCCTCGCGGCGGTCGGGACGCGAGCTCGAGTAGCGGTACTCCAGCACGGTGTCGGGCGAGAGATGCGCCGCAACTGTACCAAACGGACGGAATGCTGTGACTCGGCCCATGAATTGGATAGTTTGCAGTTCGCTGCCGAACTTGAGTTCGAGCACATCGCCGAGGTTGACTTCATCTGAGGTCGTCATCGCCAGCGCTTCGAGTTGCGCATTGCGAATGCCCAAGTCCGGCGAAGACAGCCGGCGCATGGTGAATGCGATTTCTGGCGTCGATCCATTCGCCATGCGGCGTTTGTAAGAACTGCGCAGCACGGCATTTGGTGCCGTCGAACCGTATCCTACGTCTCCATTGACGGTCAAAGTCCCGGAAGCAAAAACCGACTTCTGTACCGAAAAGCCGGTGCTCATATCGGAGATTGAACCAAAGCCTTCCGAGGGCGCGCCCGCCACAAAAGAAAGCGTGCCTTTCAGGTCGCTCGATGTCGACTTATCGGCCACCATCACCGGAGAACCGTCAGGCAAAATGCGCAGCACCGGGCGATTCGCGGTGGAGCGCAGCACCCAATCCCAGTCGCCGTCCTCGGAAGTTCCCTGCCGCGGCGTAAACTGTAGCGCGTCGAAGACCGTGGACAAGGTCAGGTTCAGCAACACGCTGGCCCCGGCCTTGAGGCTGATCTTTTCCCTAAGAGTTGGCAGGAAGGCGGGTGCAGAAACTTTGACGCTGTAAATTCCGGGCACGAGACCAGACGCCAGGAAGGCGCCTTTATCGTCGGTAACCAGCTTAAAAGCTTGGGCTGCCGATCCTAGAACCTCGACTACGGCCCCGATCTGGGGCGCGCCGGTTGAGTTGTGAACGTAACCAGCTATCGAAGCAGACTTATCGGCGCACCACGACGGCAGCGCCAGGCTCAACGCAACCACGAGATAGCCAAGTCTTCGATTCATGAGTTCTAAGAACCGCTATTCGACCGCAAAAGTTGCTGGAGGCGGTCCCAGAGTCTGCTTGGAGATATTGTCGTTGATCTTGATCTGAATACGATACACGCCGGGATCAAGATTGGCAGCCTGTACCGTCTTTTCCAAAGTGACCTGCTCGCCAATGTTGCCCATTTTTTCGGATGAGTCGACCGCGTGCACTACCTCTTTGTTCGTAGCCGCGTTCACAATGTCGTACTCGAAAGTTGCCGACGGCTTATGGGTCTTTTCGTCAAGGCTGAGATTATAGACCTGCATCCAGAAGTTCACCTTCTGGCCGCGTTTGAAGGCCATTGGTTTGCCATCCGAAGGCGCCACCCGCGGACGAACCTTCGTCGTGCCAATCACAAACATGCCCGTGCCCACGCTCTTTGAAGGCACCGGCTCAACGTCGTCGGCGACGATCAATGACGAACTCGCCAATTTGTCGTCCGAAAAGTCCGGAACAATGATGCTACGGCTCCACGTGCCCATGCGGTCGCCATTCACATCCTTCACAACCAAATCAAGCCGATATCGTCCTGGCTTCAGCGGGACCGCTTTCCAATAGATTTTCGAATTTTCCACTTCGCGCGCCAATAGTTCCGCCGGCACGTCGGCGACTACCGTATCTTCGAAGGTCTGCGCGATCTTTCCAGACAAGGTCGTGAGCCGCCCAAAAATATTCACTACTCCGTGCTGCACACCATCTTTATTAGTGAACGTGATGTCACGGTTCTTAAGCTGCACTGTCACCGGGACCAATACCGTGTCGCTGGTGATCTTCACGAAATCGGTGCGCACATCGAACGGCATCGAGTTGTAACTGATCTTGTGGCTGATGACTTCTTCGAGGTCCTTAAACTTGACCGCCGGCGCCTGGTTCAACTTCGCAAACTGCTCCAGGCGATCGAATTGTTTCGTTTGTGCATCGGTTGACATCGGTCCGGCGCCTAGCTGCTCTAGTCCACTGCCCGAGAACCTGTCCGCTTTCGATGACATGCCCATCTGCTCATACAGGGTAAGCCCGGCACCGGGAACATTTTTCAGCGCGTCCTTCTCGCTGCGATCCATTGTCATGTGGTAGTCGCCGCACATGCAGGTGTCGACGAACTCAATGATGACCTCCTGCCCAATGCCTTCGATATACCTGTACCGCCATTGTTCAAAGGGATAAGTCGAGGTCTCGCCTCCACCTTCGTCCATCGGCCGCTCGTAGGTTCCGCCGGAAGGGTGCGATTCGATTTCATCGGCCGGTCCATAGACGATGTAAATGCGGCCGCGGTCGGTCATCCAACCCGGCTTGCCTGCAGGAAAGTGCTCGTTGGCGTATTCAATGCGACGGTAGTGCTCGTCCTTAAATTCGTTGTCCTCGCTGTCAGGATTCGGGTTTCGCCGCTGCCAGAACGCCTCGATGAACTGGTCGCGCTCTTCGTTGTTCGAGAGCTGCATGAACGCTTTGCGTTCGTCATCAGTGATGATCCAGCGCACGTCCTGATCAAGCCACTTCTTATATGAAGTTTCGAGCTCTCGCCGCATGGATTTGGCATTTTGCTTTTTTTGTTTCTCGCTGAGTTGCCGCTTCAGAGGATCGCTGGAAGAATCGGTTGCGCCGGTCTTGTTCTGCTTCTGGTCAGCTTGCGGTTGATCAGAAGTGGCCTGCCCGTCAGCTGGATTCGAAGCAGCAAAAGCCGCAGAGAAGCAGCCGAAGAGAAAAAGCAGCACGAAAAACGTAACTACGCGTGAAAACGAGAACCGGGGCATAGAGGAAGAGTACTCCTTCAGACGCACTCTGAGTGTCAACATTTTATGTCTTCGGCAACCGGAATACAAGCTGCTGGACTGGGGCAAAACCGAGGGCATAGGCGCACAAACCCCTGCAATCCCTGATTCTCCGACGAGCTATATTGGTTGTCCCGGGAAATGTAAAAGCTTGCCTCCTCTGAACCTTTGAGCCAGCAGCAGCAAAGGTTTTTACACGAGGCACTAACCCCGGCAGGCTATAATCGCGAAAGCTGAAAACACCAGGTCCCTGGTGGAACTTTTCTGCCCTGAGGCTCGTACCTTTTAGCGCCAGGGGCAAGCACGCACCGTTTTAGTGACCAACGGGCCGCAAGCCCGTCCAATGGCAAGGGACTGAGACCACCCGTGCCCCAGTCGAAGCAGGAGAGAAGAATGGCGACGGCAGAAGTAATCAGCATTCCCCAGCCGCAAGTGTCCACTCCACCCGAGTCGTGCATGATTTGCACCTCAGATCTCTGGAAGACCTATGACATGGGTTCCGAGCAGCAGGTCCATGCCCTGCGTGGCGTAAACCTGCAGATCCGCCGCAACGAGTACGTCGCCATCATGGGACCATCCGGCTCAGGAAAATCGACGCTGATGAATCTGATCGGGTGCCTGGACAGCCCCAGCCAGGGCCAGTACTGGCTTAACGCCCAGCTGGTCAGCGAACTCGATGACGACGAACTGGCCCGCATCCGCAATAAAGAAATCGGATTCGTCTTCCAGACCTTCAACCTGCTGGCTCGTGCTACCGCGCTGCACAACGTTGAACTGCCTTTGATCTATGGCGGCGTGCCTTCGAGTGAACGCGCAGACCGTGCAAAAGGCGCGTTAACCGCTGTGGGGATGGAATCGCGCATGAATCATAAGCCGAATGAGCTCTCCGGCGGTCAACGCCAAAGAGTGGCGATCGCGCGCGCGCTGGTGAATCGTCCGTCTATCATTCTCGCTGACGAACCCACCGGCAACCTCGACTCCCAGACCGGAAACGAAATCATGGCCCTGTTCGACCGCCTTCACTCCGAGGGCAATACCATCGTGCTGGTCACCCACGAAAATGACATCGCCGCCTATGCTCACCGCGTCGTCCACATCAAGGACGGAGTGGTCGAGCGCGACGAAGTGAAGAGATAGTTTGCAGTCCGGTTAATCTGTCCACGGGAGGGTCACAAGCCCGTCGACAGTCACCACCCCAACTCTGTCATCCTGAGCGAAGCATGATCTTTCGCTCGCGAAAGATCATGCGAAGTCGAAGGACCCCGTGCTACCTTGCACCCTGCACAGGCCTCGATAGGGATTTCAACCGCAGTCGCGGTGAGAATGCCCCGCGAGGCCAACCTAAATCCAGGCAAGCGCGAGGTCTTTCGACTCCGTGAGTGGACTCCCAAAGCGAGTCCACTGACTTCGCTCAAGATGACAGGATGAAGGGGGCGATGACTTCGCTCAAGATGACAAGCGGTAGGGGATGCAGGGCTTTTTGTCGGACAGGAATGTCCGACCCACACGGCACGACTGGAAAGCCTGCCCCGAGCGAAGCCGAAGGGTCGTGCCCTTCCCGCCATAAATAGAAACTGCAAACACGAGCGAAGACGCCCGCGTCTTCAGAACCACCTTCTAATGTTTTTGGAGGCACGGGCGTCCCCGCCCGTGCTTGCCCATCCTGCTAATCCGTACTGCTGGTTTCGCTGGCGGCGGCTGGAACTACAGGAGCTTCTGGCGCGATCGGTTTCGCCAAAAAGAAGTCGTGACTGTAGAGGTTGTGATACATGCGGCCGGCGATCTCGGCGGCTTTGGGACCGAACGTGGGGCGTCCGCCTTCAAGAAAGACGACGACCACAACCCGGCCGAAGTTGGTGTTGGCGTAACTCGCGAACCATCCATAGCGGGTTCCAGCACGCGAGCATGTGCCAGTCTTGCCCAACACTTCTTCCTCATTGAAGTTCGCCAGCAAACGGCGCGCAGTGCCGTATTCGACTGCGCCAGCCATGCCGTCAGAAATTTCGGGAATCAGTCCACCGATATTCAGGTGGCGCTTCACCATCGGCTGAAAGTTGGTGATGGCCGTAGCGGTCGTGGGATGCTGCAAGTAATACATGGTGCCGCCGTTGGCGATTGCCGTGACCAGCGCGCCCACTTGCAGAGGCGTCATGGAAATGCCTTCACCGAAGGAGCACATTCTGCCTACTCCGCCCAGCTTCGACGAAATTTCTTCTTCCGGATAAATGCCCGGCTGTTCACCGCTGATGTGATATCCGGCGAGTTCGCCCAGGCCAAACATGTGCGCATAGTGCGCGACTTTGTCGAATCCGAGCTGGCGGCCCAGCGCTTCGAAATATGCATTGTTTGAATGCGCCAGCGCCAGCGTCAGATTCATATGGCTGCGGCCGCCAAGTCGAACTTCGGTTTCCTTAGTGATGATGCCTTCGCTGAGCGCAGCCAGAGCGACCGACAACTTAATGGTGGAGCACGGTTGCGCGCCACTCGAAAGCGCAAGCTTCTGATTGACCATGGCAAGAATTCGTCCGCTGGTCGGCTGAATTGCGAGGACAGTTCCGTTCATGTTGCCGAGCGCGTCGATTGCGGCCTGGCGCACAACAGGATCTTCGCCGACGGTATTGTCGCCGTCAGTGATATCGCTGGCAAAAGAGCTGGCGTAAAAGTGTTCGTAATAATGACGGCGCTTGAGTGCGACTACCGTGCGCGAGCGTACTCGACGGCTGCGCGCCAGGTGATGCATGTGGCGGCGAACGCGCCGGGTTTCTGTAACTCTTCGGGGCTTGCGAGTTGGGCTCAGCGTGTGACTGCTGATGGTCGCGGCAATTCCGGCCTGGGCCAGCAGGACGATAGAAGCGAAGATAACGACGAGGCGCGCACGGGCCGAACTTTTAGCGGTCAATTACCTGTACCCACTTCCCGGGATTTCAACAGCTACTTAGATTGCAAGAACCCGACTATCGTTCCAAAGTTTGGGCGAAGTTCCTGTAATTTTTTGATCTTACGGAGCCGGGGAGAGTTAATCAATGGAAAATAACGAAATAGCTAACAAGCGGGACTTTCGCATAAGTAGATGCTCTGGCAACAACTTAGGTGTTTATTGTTTGCAGACCTAGGCCTTTGGTAATGACTGTTGTGGTTACCCGGACAATTCTTACTTGATGGTGATGGAGAGCAACTCTCCGCCGGAAACCACGAAATCCAGCGGCTGGGTCGCGGTCTCGCTGACCGAGGACTCGCCGAGTACGGTCATATCCTGCGTTCCGCGCATGCCGTCCATGACGTTCATGACCGAGAGAGGCAGTGCGGGCATAACTTTGTCAGCGACCATGGCTTCGGGGTCTTCGTCGAGCACGGAAACGTAGACGCGATTATTTACGTGCTGTTTATTCAGCACGCCAATAGTCGAGGCCAGATCGAGTCTTTGTGCGCCTGACGGGCCGCGGCGTAGCCGGTCTAACATTTCGCCGTCGCTAACTAAAATATGGAGCGTTGATCCTTTTGACGCCGAGAGCGGAATGCGTACCGGAACGTGTTCGATGACCGCTTCTCCGCGATAAGGGCGAAGCAGAATTTCGACCGTGATCTCGTCTCCGGGGCGGGCTTCGCTGAGGTCGGTGCGGGCGCTCTCAAGGCGCGCCCAGCGGCGCTCGTTGGTGACTTCAAAATCAAGGTTCAAGCCCTTGATGTCCGGTGTGCTGTAGGGATTATCGTAGATGCGTCCGAAGCACTCGCCGACGGAACCGGCAGCCAGCATGGCCGCGGGCTGCATGCCGTCAGCGCTCGAAAACATATCCTGCAGCTTCACAACCGGGAAGCCTTCGACGTTAATGTCGCCCTTCATCGCGTAAGTGGTCTCGTCGCCGTATTCGTTGACACCGTGCAGCGCGTTGTAAACCGTGGTGGAGATCGCGACCGGGCTGAGGCGCGCGTTGTTCAGCACTTCATAATGAAAGACTTTTGGAGCAGTGCCGCCGTGAATGGTGAGCGTCACCGGAATCATTTCCGGTTTCTTGCCGAACTCGCCAAGGATGCCGGTGTGACGGTCCTGAACGAATGTGCCAACAGTCTCTGTTGCGTTGACGATTTTGAAAGCATTCAGCGGCGAAGGCAGCGTAGCCAGCACTTCGGCTTTGGTCATCGGCAAGTCGATCATGCCGAACTGTAACAACGGATGCCCGCAGGCAAGTAGATGCTCCGCGTCTATATAAGTAACTGTGCAGGTGGCTGCGATGTTCATGTCGCCGCGAACCAGCACTGCGCTGACTGCGGAGCCAGCTTCCATCGGATCAGGCTGCGCGACATCGGAAGCGGAGCCAACCCCCATCACCGGCACAATGCCTTCGGATGCAAACTGGGGCGCGAATTTCTGAACGGCATCTTCGGTGAACCCGCTGAAAACGAGCGGCGTTTCAATTGGCTTTAGATAATTTGAGAAACTCTGAGTCGTATTGGACGGCACTCCCGGACTAGACGTCTTTGCGGCGAAAGAAGGAATCGACCGGACCTGCACTGGAACGCTGGTCGGCGTGCTGTCGATCGCGCTGATCTCGAGCATCTCGGAGATAGGTGTGACCCCCGCAATCGGCTCCTTCGAAAATTCACCGATGCGGAACGCCACAGCGCCCGCGAGTTTCCCATTGAAATAAACCGGGCTGCCGCTCATGCCCGCGACTACGCCCGTGTAATCGGCTTTGGCCCCGCCGAGGCGGACCAGAATCACGTCGCCCTTCGGGCCGTTGGCATTTTTAAGGATGCCAAGAACTTCAACCTCCATCGCTTCGGGCTTGGTCCCTTGGAACACGGTATAAGCCACGCCGCGCATGCCTTCGTGGATCTGGCTAACCGGAATGGTCTGCACAGGTTTCGAGGTTTGCGCGTAAGTATTTTGGGCAAAAGTCAGGAAGGAGAGTACAACTGCGTACACTACCACTACCGCGAGAACAGCTCGTCTCATTTTGTCCCGCCGGGACAGGCCTGAGGCGAGTCCCTGAACTGAAAATTTACTTCGCTGTAATTCTCTTGCCGGGAGGAGAAATCGTTCCGGCAAAACACCCAATCGCGAAGATCTGGCGTCTATACTAGCATAGGAGTTTCCACGAGGCGCCCAATGTTTTCGATGAGTTGCATGCAGAAAAATGCTGGCACCGCACAATTCTGCGCAAAATTACTATCTTTTCTCCTGGTGCTTACTTTGGTAACCGGATCGACAATTCCTTTGCCTGCGCAAGGCACTTCTGGACAATCGCCGAACAGCCAGAGTTCAAGCACTCAGCAGAACCCGAACCAGCAGGATGTTCCGCCGGAAGCCGGCGGCCCGAACAGCGACACCGGGCCTTACGCGATTCCCAAGAAAGGCGAATCGGAGCCGCCTCCGCCACCCCCTGACCGACCCAAGCGGGTTGAGGGTATGCCGGACTACTCCATCCACGTGGATGTTCCGCTGGTGACCGTGCCGGTGATGGTTACAACTAAGGATGGCCAGTTTATTTCAACCTTGAAGAAAGAGAATTTCCGCGTATTCGAAGACGGCGCTCAACAAAATATCGCTGATTTCAAGGTCGAGGACGCGCCCATAACGGCAGTGATGCTGATCGAGTTTGCCTCAACAACGTGGTGGCTATACAGAGACACTCTTCAGGCGTCCTATATTTTTGCCAGTACGTTGAAAAAGGATGACTGGGTAGCAGTTATTTCCTATGACATGAAGCCGGACCTTGTGGTGGATTTTACCCAGGACAAAAATGCAGTTATGGGGGGGCTTAACAGTCTGCGGATGCCGGGTTTCTCTGAAACCAATTTGTTTGACGCCTTGTACGACACGCTCGATCGCCTGGACCGGGTCGAGGGGCACAAATATGTAGTCCTTATTACCACCGGCATCGATACTTTCAGCAAACTCAATTACGATCAAATAACTAAAAAGGTCAAAAACACTCACGACATCACGATCATTCCTGTAAGTATTGGATGGATCGAGCGTGAATATTGTGAAACCCACGGCGGCTGCGGAATGTCACACGGTATTTCCAGTATGGGCATGAGTTCGATTGATTGGTATCAGGCAGACAACGAGCTGCAGACCTTCGCCAAGCTCACCGGGGGGCGCTTTTACCAGCCGCGACTGGAAGGCGATTTCGTGGATGCGTTCAAAGATATCAGCGGGGACATCCGGCACCAGTACGTCATCACCTATCATCCGACCAACCAGAAGCTTGACGGCACCTACCGCAAACTCAAGGTTGACGTTGTGGGCCCTGACGGCAAGGCGCTGAAGGTCCAAGATCAGAAGCGCAAGGACGTGAAGTACCAGGTCATAGCCCGCGAAGGCTACACCGCGAAACATACGGTGGATTAAATACGCAGATTATGGAGGTAGGGGCGTCCCCGCCCGTACTTATGTTTGGGACGGGCGAGACGCACGTCTCTCCACGAATGTTTTTCGTAAAGGATACCTACTAAGCCAATCTATCCAGCACGAAGAAAACCGCGACTCCCAGCAAAACCACCATCGCCATCTTCCCTCCCGGCTCGCGATTCACTTCAGGCATCAGATCTGACGCGGCAACATAAATCGTGACCCCACCCGATAGCGGTAGGCCGATCCCGACATGGTGCTTCAACAGCGCCATTGTCAACACTCCGGCGAAGGTCGCACCGCCCAGCAGAACGGAGGCTCCCCAAGCCAGGCGCTTACTGCGCCCGCTGGCCAGCATCACCGAGGCCACGGTGAAGCCCTCGGGAATTTTGTGCAGGAATATTGCCACAAAAATTACCCATCCCAGGCGGTTCGAGATGATGAAACCGGAGGCGATCGCGATTCCGTCGAAGAAAGTGTGGATCATCAGGCCAAGCAGTACGGACAATCCCTTGTGGGACGAGACAAACTGGTCGTGATGGGTTTCTTCGCCAAAGTGGAAGTGCGGCGTGACGGTGTGCTCGAAGAAATGGATGATCAGGTACCCGGCGAGAATCAGCAGCGCCGCGCTGCGGCCGCGAAGTTCAAAGCTGTCGGGAATGATCTCGATGATCGCCACCGCGAGCATGAAGCCCGCCCCCAAGGCGACGAAATACTTAAGATAAGAGCGGTCCCAGTTCTTTTGGACAATGATCGTACCGCCGAAAACGTTTGCGGCGGCTGCGGTCAAGCCGAGCAGAAGGCTGAGCAGGATGGGATGCATCGAGAGTGGGAAATGATAGCAGAGGGGCAGCCGTCAGCCATCAGCCATCAGCCATCAGCCATCAGCCATCAGCCATCAGCCATCAGCCATCAGCCATCAGCCATCAGCCATCAGTTGATAGGCCGTTAGCGGCTAGCTGTCAACTATTCACTTTCCCAAATCATTCCAAACCTGAACCCCTTGTCATTCCGAACCGCTTTAGCGGTGAGGAATCTGCTGTTCGCCAGCCTTACCACTTACTCCATCGGGGAAGCAGATTCCTCAGACCTGAAGGTCTTCGGAATGACATCGTTTTTCCGAAGTGGTGTTCCTGACAGCTGACAGCTGATGGCTGAGACGGCCCTCCTGTGCAAAACGCATCAACTTTTATCTTTCTATCGCCGTACGAATAAAGTTATAGTGAAACTGCTCAGCGGTTCCCACGACAACTGACCTGTTGATGGCGCGAAGAAGCGGCACCACCATCCAGGAAGAGTTGTACTCCACGGCCGACGAAACGGCGCGCGAAGAGCTCGATGACGCTCGCCTGCTCGACTTGGACGCGGAGAAGGAATCGCCATTCCTGCGGGCGCAAAAGCGTGTTTCGGTTCGCCGCAGTCCTCTGCCTAAAAAAACTGCCGCTCGACTGTTATGGATTGCGATAGCTGTTTCTCTCGTCGCCATAACTGCACTGGGCGCGGCCATGTTCTACCACTACGAAGAACACTCCTGGCGCTTCAGGCTGGATTCAAGCGATGACATTGAACTGGCTGGCCTGACCAACGTGACCCGCTCACAGGTTATGGAAGTAATGGGCGGCGACATTGGGCGCAATATCTTTTTTATACCTCTGGACCAACGGCAGAAACAGCTGCAGCAGATTCCCTGGGTGGCCGCGGCCAGCGTCATGCGTTTTGCACCCAACCGGATCAAGATTCAGATTCACGAGCGTGTGCCGGTGGCCTTCGCGCGAGTCGGCTCGAAGGTGATGCTCATCGACGCCGGCGGCGTGCTCATGGACCTTACCAACAAGAAAAAGTTTTCGTTTCCGGTGATTGTGGGCATGTCTGCAAACGAGCCCCTCTCGACACGCTCTATCCGAATGAAAACTTTCAATGAGCTGGTGCGCGAGCTGGATTCCGGCGGAGGTCATTATTCGCAGGACCTGAGCGAAGTAGATTTGACCGACCCGGAAGACGTGAAGGTGCTCACCAACGATCCCGCAGGCGAAGTCCTGGTGCATCTGGGCTCAGCGAATTATCTGGACCGCTTCAAGATTTATGTAGCGCACCTGCGGGAGTGGCGGCAGCAGTTCACGAAACTCGAGTCGGTCGATCTGCGCTATGACCAGCAAATCATTGTTAATCCTGATTTGCGCGGCACACCTCGGCAACCCATGCTTAGCCAAGCCGCCGCGAGAGCGGCTATGGCGGCGGGAGTGAAGCCCAGCGCGCTGGTGAATCGAGAGCCGGCGAAACCATCGACGCCGCATGCCGTTTTTGTGAAGCCGCCACAAAAGGCTTCGCCCCAGTCAGGGTGGTCTTCCGCCTCGCACAAATCGAAAAAACGCGGAACGCTCGCCGCGAAGGTGAAGCCGGCTTCCATCCGGCACTCGGAAAAAGAACCGCAAGCACACAAAAAGTGGACGCCGGCTAAACATTCGGCATGGAAGCCAAGAGCAGAAAGTCCGGCAGTAATGCAATTAAAACCGGCGGCTGGCATGCAGAAGCCAAGCCCCGCAATCGCCAAAGGACAGGAAACCCGCTAACCATGCCCAAGCCGCACGAACAGTTCTTGACCGCCATTGATGTCGGCAGCGCAAAAACCTGTGTGCTCGTGGCCGAGTTCACGGAGAACGGGCTGCGTTATCGCGGACATGGGCTGGCGGACTCGCGGGGATCGCGCAAAGGCATCATTGTGGATTTGGAAAGAGCCGTCGGCACTATTCAGAAGGCGGTCGAACGGGCGGAGGACAGCGCCGGAATTCCGATTGAGCATGCATTTTTAGGAGTTGCGGGATCGCATGTGCGCGGGGTCAACACACATGGCGGGCTCATCTTCAATCGCGCGCGCGAAATCGGGCGAGATGAGATTCGGCAGGCAGTTGATAAAGCCCGAGCCATTCCGCTCCCTCCGGACCGTGAAGTTCTCCATCTGTTGCCTCAGGAATTCATCCTCGATGAGCAGTCGGGCGTGCACGATCCGCTGGGCATGATTGCGACCCGCCTTGAAGTTCGCGTGCACATGATCACTGCCGCGACTTCGGCAACCCAGAATGTGATCACGGCGGTGAACCGCGCCGGAGTGCATGTGGATGACACCGTATTCGAGCCCCTTGCCTGCGCCGATTCGGTTCTGCGCTCCGATGAACGCGAGCTGGGAATTTGCCTGGCAGACATCGGCGCGGGATCGACAAACCTGATCGTGATTCAGGAAGGCGCGGTTGCGCACAGCGCGGTGTTGCCGGTCGGTGGCGACCACTTTACCAGCGATCTTTCGGTGGGGCTGTGCACTCCGCTGATTGAGTCGGAGAAGATCAAGAAACTTTTCGGCAACGCGATTGTCACGCTCATCCCCGAAGGAAACGAAGTCGAAGTTCCTTGCGTGGGAGACCGTCCATCGCGCATGGTTTCGCAGCGGATGGTCGGAGAGATTCTGGAGCCGAGGGCACGCGAACTTTTTGAAATGCTGCGCGAAAACCTGCGGCATGCGGGCATGCTCGAAGTTTGCGCGGCAGGAGTTGTCATTAGCGGCGGCGGTTCGCGATTGCCGGGACTAATGGACATTGCCGATTCCGTACTGCGCAAGCCGGTACGCATGGCATGGCCGACGCCCATCGCGAAAATGCCGTCGGCGCTGGCTGAACCGGAGTTCGCGACTGTGCTCGGAATGGTGATGTACGGCCACCGCGCACGAACTGCCAGAGGCGCACTGGACGAGCGCTGGAGTTCCAAGTTGAAATCCATGCTGGTGGGTAAGGGAGCGTAGGTAACGAGCAGTGGCGAACAGGCAGACCTCAAGAATGCAGAAGTAAGAAGTGAGAATGCAGAAGTAAGAAGACTGTAAGCCTAAGACGGCGACCGAAGGCAGGACGAGTAGGAGCCAACGACGAACGACCAACGACGATTCACCAGGAGTGCGGTATGAAAAAAGAGAGCCACAACGAGATTCGCATCAGCTACAACGACGATACCCGCAACGACGCTCGTATTAAAGTGATCGGCGTGGGCGGCGGCGGAGGCAACGCCGTAAACCGCATGATCGATGCAGGAATGGACGGCATCGAGTTCATCACTGCTAACACTGACCTGCAGGCGCTGCGCATGTCGCGCGCGCCGATGAAAATTCAGTTGGGTGTGAAGCTCACCAACGGCTTGGGTGCTGGCGCGAATCCGGAAATCGGGCGGAAAGCCGCGCTCGAAGATTCCGACAAGATTATTGAAGCGCTCGAAGGCGCGGACATGGTTTTCGTGACTACGGGCCTTGGCGGCGGCACTGGCACCGGAGCGGCGCCTATCATTGCTTCTCTGGCGAGCGAAATGGGCGCGTTAACGGTTGCGGTCGTGACTAAGCCATTCGCGTTCGAGGGCAAGCGCCGAATGCAACAGGCGGAGCGCGGAGTAGCCGAGCTGATGGATTCTGTCGATACGACCATCGTGATTCCCAACGAGAAGCTGCTTGCGGTGGCGCAAGATGCCGGCTTCTTCGAGTCATTCCGTGTGGCCGACGACATTCTGCGTCAAGGCGTGCAGGGCATTTCCGACATCATCACCATCCCTGGGATCATTAACCGCGACTTCGCCGATGTAAAGGCGATCATGGCGCGCATGGGTTATGCGGTGATGGGCACGGCCAGCGCCAACGGCTCACGCCGCGCGACCGAAGCCGCGCAGAAAGCTATTGCCTCGCCGCTGCTTGAAGCCGGGGCCATCGATGGCGCTCGCGGAATTCTGATCAACATCACCGGATCGGCATCGCTCAAGTTGGCGGAGGTGCAGGAGGCGTGCAGCATCATTCAAAACGCCGCGCACGAAGACGCCAACATCATTTTCGGCGCCGTGCTCGACGAGAAGATGAAGGATGCGGTGAAGATTACCGTGATCGCAACCGGATTCAAAGAGGAAGACCGCCCACGTCGCAAGACCGAGTCGGCAGGATTCACCGTGAATTCAGACGACGACTTCGACTCAGAGCCAGCAGCGCCGTCGATGGTGATGGAAGCGCCTCAGTCTGCCCCGTCGGCTCCGGGGGAAGTCATTTCGCTCGACAATATGCGCACTGCCATGATCGCAAATTTCGAGCAGGCGGATTTGGATGTGCCCGCGTTCCTGAGAAAGAGGGGCGATTCGGCGTAGGAGGCGTTTGCTTTTCGGGCGAACGGAACGCAGCTGACCGTCCCCGATGGATCTAGCGTCACGGATCAAGGCTTCAGCCACATTATGGGGAAGCCATGGCCAAGCCTGCGAAAATCAGAATCGCTGGTGACCAGCGTGGCCTTGTGCTCAAGAGCCAGCGCCGCGACGAAGCTGTCAACGTAATAGAGTTTGTATCTGGATTTGATGTCCGCAGCCTGGATCGCCCGCTGCGGAGTGGCGTCCACCAACCGGACCGGCAGGGGATACAACGCGCTCATGACTGCATCTGCGCGATGGGGTCCGTGCTCCCGCAAGATTCCGCCATAAACTTCGCCGTAATTAACTGCTGACATCCATACCTCAGCCCGGCCTCGAATGGCTTCCTTCAGGATTGCGTTTACTCTCTCTGCGGCGGATTTTTTTTGCAAGAAGGCAAACAGAGCGCTGGCGTCGAACACATAAGTCTTCACGAATTGGACTTACCTTCTTTGCGGTGCTCGTCCTCCCATTTCGCCAGTAAATCCGGGCCGTCGGCAAGGCAACCCATAACTCGATCAACGTACTCCTCGGTGACAGGTTGCAGGACAATTCGGCCAAACTGGTCTTCTAGAAACTTCACGCGAGTCCCAGCCTGAATCCCATGGCGGCGCCGGAGCTCTGCCGGAATCACGAGTTGGCCCTTGGACGTAAAAGTAGCACTTATTTCCTTCATGGCTTACATACTATCATAAGTAAGACTAATCGGGTTTCTGGGTTTGTGCCCACATCTTTATGCGCCGGAGTCTGCTTTGTGGTCTAATCGTCGGGGTTAAATTTCCGATTTAGGAGGCACTATGCGGTCGTTAAGAGCAAGCCTTGTAGTCGCTGTCTCACTGTTGACTGTTACATCCGCGGCCGCCGCGCAGGAAAAAGCCGCGCCCATGAAGTCGCATATGCAAAAAGCAGAGCTTTCAGATGCTGCCTACACAGCACAGGCGCTCTCGTCCGCGCCCAAGTCGATTGCCAAAGACGCCGGCGTGGTCCGCATGGACAAAGACGGCAAAATGCGAACTCTTCGCGAGAGTAAGAACGGCTTCACATGCATGGTCGTCGGCACCGACAAAATGTGCAACGACGCTAATAGCATGGAATTTTTCGGCGCCATGATGAAGGGCGAAACACCAACCGACAAACTTGGCATTTCCTACATGCTGGCCGGCGATGACGGAGCCAGCAATACCGACCCGAAGGCCACAAAGAAAACTGCCGACAATCATTGGGTCGTGACGGGCCCTCATATTATGGTCACGGGCGCCACGTCCAAGAGCCTGGGGTACACTGAAGCCCCCGATCCCGACCCAACCCAGCCATACATGATGTGGGCGGGCACGCCGTATGAGCACGCGATGGTCCCCGTCGGCGGTTCGAAGCCGATGGCGAAGACTACGATGGCAGCGTCCGACAAGAAATAGGTGCCAGCGCTTCGGTTGCAGACATGCGGCCGAAGCGCATACCCCCCCGCCTCGACGGCTTTCTCCGTGATACTCTGGTTTTAACGAGTTTCTCTTTCCTTCAGAGGCCACCATCTTGCTTCGTAATTCCGCAGTCATTGTCATTCTTTTTCTTTCCACTTCCGCGACTGTTTTCGCGGAAGGGACTCGCACCTGGGAACAATCAAACTACCAAGATTTTCTGAAAGGCACGGCTCACGGTGTTGCCATCTCGAGTGACGGCTTCCTGCAACTCGCGCCGGCCTTTAAGCTGGTAGCAACCACGGCTTCGAGCGCCATCTGGGCAACTGCGATCGGACCGCAGGGTGAGATATATGCCGCGACTGGGGCGCCGGCGCGAGTTTATCGCATTCTTCCGGGAGGCAAACCAGTCGCGATTTTTCAGCCGCAGGAATTGCAGGTGCAAGCGCTGGTCGTGGGTAAAGATAGAGCTATCTATGCAGCTACCAATCCCGATGGCAAGGTTTACAGGATAGAACCGGGTGCGACGGCCAATCAAACAGAGGACGGACGAGACGCCCGTCACTCCAACACCAAACAAAGTGATCACGCGGCAAAGCCAGGTGATCAGGCAAAGTCTGACAGCGAAAAGTCCGAGAGTGGCTGGAAGTCGTCGGTCCTCTTTGATCCCGGCACAAAATACATTTGGAGCCTGCTGCTAGATGACAGCGGAAACCTTTACGTCGCGACGGGAGATCATGGGCAAATTTTTCGCATTGCGCCAAATGGCGATCATTCCCTCTTCTTTAAGAGTGACGAGCCGCACATTCGCGTGCTGGCTTTTGACGCGCAAGGTAATGTGATCGCAGGATCTGACGGCAGTGGTCTGATTTACCGTATCACCCCCAAGGGGGATGGTTTCGTTTTATACAGCGCTCCCAAGCGCGAGATCACGGGCCTGGCCATTGACAAGGCCGGCAACATCTACGCTGCTGCCGCTGGTGAAAAGCGCGGCGGCAGCGGACCGTCCAGCGTCACGGTCGCAATTCCTCCGGCTCCCAAATCATCGGATGCAGCCGCCCCTTCCGCCGCCGCGGGGAATGCGGCGCCGCCGGCGGAAGCTGCGGTCACATTGAACAGTTCGAACGCGGCCATTCCCGGAGGATCCGGCATTTATAAAATTGCACCTGATGGTTCTCCGTCGCTAATGTGGACCTCGCGCGACGATCTTGTCTATGCACTTACTTTCGACGCCCAAGGACATTTACTCGCCGGCACCGGCAACCGCGGAGACATTTTTGAAGTGACCGGGCGCGAAGACTACACCGAGCTGGTTAAGGCCGAAGCCAGTCAAGTAACGGCATTTGCGAAAGCGCCGAACGGCGGGCTATATGCCTCGACCAGTAACCTGGGCAAGATTTTTCTGCTGAGCAGCGCGCCCGACGCCGAGGGCAGTTACGAAAGCGATGTGTTCGACACACAAGTGTTCTCCAAGTGGGGACGCGCGCAGTTTCGCGGCACCGGGAATGTTGAGCTGTTCGCGCGCAGCGGCAACGTCGATAATCCCGATCGCAACTGGAGCACATGGACGAGAGTAGATCTGCAGAAGAATGCTGAAATCACCGTGCCACCGGCGCGCTTCGTCCAGTGGAAGGCGATCCTGCATCCCGGGGACAACGCGCCGCGAGTGGATAGCGTCACCGTAAATTATCTGCAAAAGAACGTTGCGCCTGAGTTTGATGACGTTGTAGTCACGCCGGGAGTTCGTTACCAACCGATGCCGCGGCCGCCGGGTTTGCAAGCGGGCCAGAGATTCGATCCCCAGCCCAGCCCGATTCACGATTCCGATTCGATTGGTGTGAAGTGGACGGCACGTGACCAGAACGACGACCAGATGGTGTATTCCATCTATTACCGCGGCGAGGGGCAGACCCGCTGGCTGCTGCTGAAAGATAATCTGAGCGAACGATTTTATTCGTTTGACGCTTCCCTGCTACCCGATGGCGGGTACACAATCAAAGTGGTAGCTTCCGATTCTCCTTCTCACTCGCCCGGCGAGGCGCTTTCATCGGAGCGAGAGAGTGATCGTTTTGAGGTCGATACGACGCCTCCGCAGATTCAGGATTTGAAGGCATCAGTTCAGGGCGGCAAGATTCGCGTGCAGTTCCGCGCGGCGGACGGCTTTTCGACGATTAAGCGGGCAGAATATTCGCTCGATGCAGGCGACTGGCATTTTGTGGAACCGGTCGGCCAGCTCTCCGACGCGAAGACTGAGAACTACGACTTCTCTTTGCCGATTCCTAACGATGAGGCGGGACAGGAGCACGTTGTAGTCGTGCGAACGTATGATCACTACGACAACATGAATTCGGCGAAGACTGTGGTGCCTGGGAAGTAAGAGCTGTGGTTAAGACTATCCCTGCGTGGTGAGTGAAATCGCCTGATTGCGCCCCGCGAGGAATTACTCACCGTTCGACCCCTTCGTCTCAATTAGTTGCCTTCTTATTTCTAGCTGCTCTACTGCTAACCGTGCTAATGATTGGAGAATAGCAAGCTGGAATTCGTTCAATTGCCGGGGGACCCGATCGACGATGCAAACGACGCCCAAAGCATAACCTTCATCCGTAAGGATTGGAGCAGCGGCATAGAACCTCACCTTAGGATCGGTCGTCACCAAAGGACTGCACATGAAGCGAGCATCCTCAAGGGCATCCCTTACCACAAAGACTTTGGACTGCTGAATAGTGTGGTGACAAAGCGTGATCTCGCGCGGGGCCTCAGAAACATCGAGCCCAATGCACGACTTGAACCAGATTCGCTGGGGGTCTGCAAATGCAACCAGCGCGATGGGAACCTCGAATATTCTCGCAGCAAGTAATGCCAGTTCATCAAAAATCCTCTCCGCGCCCGTGTCCAGAATTTTCAGCCGACGAAGTTCGGCTACGCGGTCTCGTTCGATTCGCCTGCGAGCGGCCTCAGTCGCGCCGGAAGAACTCCCTTCCGAAAAATAATTCGCGAGTTCCACCCGGTTCCAAACGCCCAGCCGATCAAATAGGGCGTGAACCCCGTTCTTAACGATCTGCTCGGTGAGATTTAACTCTTTGGCTATATCCCGATTCGAGTAGCCCTCGGCAACCAAAGCTGCAATCTGTAACTGCCGATCGGATAAGCGGGGAGTACTCACGCACAGACCAGGATTTATGACTTGCGGATTCGGCGACTCTAAAGACCTGAGGGTGGATGCCGACCGAGAATCCGAGTTCTGGTTGAAGTAGTGCTTCTGCATAAGAACTGAAAAGACTGAGACGACGATATTGCGAAGTGAGCTGCGGCCCACTCACTCCTATGCCGCAGAATTTGGCTGTGTCCCGCTAGAAGTGCGAGCATCTAGCGGGATACTCAACCTCAGCACCGTCCCTAACCGATTCGATTCAACGTGGAATTCTCCTCCCAGATCTGCGATACGTTCTCGCATTCCCGCAAGGCCAATCCCTGCTGTGCCTGTTCCCTGAAAGCGCTCCAATACCTGCGATGGAATTCCGTGACCAGCATCCCTCACAGCCAGAGTGACCATGTCGCTTTCAAGTTTTACGTCAATTTCAACCGTCGGACTTCCAGAATGGCGGTGCACATTCGTCAGACTCTCCTGCAGGATTCGGAAAAGCGCAAGTTCGACAGACTCTGGGAGTCGATCCATTTTCTCGGGAAAGTTTATCTTCGCCCGAATCCCGCCGCGCTCTGCAAAACCTTCGACGTACCATCGAGCCGCAGACTCGAAGCCAGCCTCATCCAGCAAGGGGGGATGGAGCAAATACGAAATAGTTCGGGTCTCCTTGAGGCATTCATCAACTGCCCGTAAGGACTCGGAGAGAAGCTCCGGTCGCACAATCGGCTGTTCGACTCCATTCATTCTCTGCAAATTCATCTTCAAGACGGTGAGGTGCTGGCCAATGCTGTCGTGAAGATTGCGCGCGAAACTACGGCGTTCCTCATCTTGGGATTGCAATAGCTTTACTGTAAGGAGCCGCAATGCACCGGTCCGTTGTTCGATGAGCCTTTCAAGTTTGGTGTTGCTTAAATGAAGCGCCGCCTCGGCCTTCTGACGCTCGGCCAGCGCGGAGTTTACCGCGTCGAGCGATACCAGAATTTGGTAGGCGGACGAAGCAAACTTTCCGAGAGAAGTCATCAGCCGTTCATCTTCCGCGTCGAATTTGCGGCGATCATCGTGGGCAACTGCCCAGATCGTTCCGACTGCTTTGCCTTCGACGTAAAAGGGGACCAGTAAAGCCTCTTCGACCGCAGGTAGAACGGGCTGGAAATAAGTGTAACGCCGCGCGAGATGCCCGAACAGCAACGGCATGTTGCGATCGAGCACGTCGCCACAGGGCCCGAAATCTCGCGGGGTGCCGCCGCCGATGTGAGTTTTCCACTCCCCAGCTATGGCAGGCCAGTAGAAGCGCTTTCCGTTATCTTCTGTGGTCAACAGGCTCACACCGGCTGATCCGCTTTGGCAGACATCGAGTATGGTTTCAGCGAGTGTCTGAAGAACGGTCCGCGGCGAGTCGGCCAGCGCGTTGGATAGCGCCACGAGGGCGCCGTTCTCCTTCTGATAATCAGGCGGACGCGATGGGCGACGACTCAACTCTTCGGTGCAGAGGATTGACTCCAGAGAGGCCTCAGCCGTGGGAGTGGAACTATCAATGTCGCGATCCGAGTGATTGTGGACACGGCTGGAATTTGAAGCGCTGGCCATTGCGGGCCTCCTGCTGAACGTGATCCGTTGCACAAGAGCCCGACGCCCGAATGGGCGCGGCGGAAAGATGTGTACTAGACAAGCGCAGCTTACCACAGGCAGCGGACACTTTGATGTTCCCTACCGTACAAACTGTTTTCGCGCGCCAGGTGCGCGGTTCGATGTTTGCGGAATGCAGCCAGGCATGTAGGACGCTGGAAGATAAAGGTTTGCTGGTCGCTTGAACGAAATCCGAATCATCTAGTGAAACTTTAGTTTCGCCGACCAAGTCACCCCGCAGCCAACGGCAAACTTTCTTCTCGCAACCAATCTTTCGCTTTCAAGACTGTTCCTTCCCTTGAGTGCAACCGTGTTTCTCTGCTGATCGATATCGCTCCCGTACAAGCGTAGCTCAGCATAACTCAGCGTAACTCTTACCTTTGGTTTGTTTCTTCAGGAGAAATTATGTCGATAACTGATCTGCTTGAAAAAGTTTCCAGCACCGATTTCGACCGCCGCAAATTTTTCAAACGCGCCGGAACTGCTGGCTTAGGCATCGCCGCAACTACCATGCTCGGCGGCGCCATCCAGAAACTCAGCGCAACCACCACCCTGACCGATGCGGACATTATCAACTTCGCACTCAACCTGGAGTACCTGGAAGCCGAGTTCTATTCGGTCGCCACTTATGGAGCTACTCTGGAGCATCGCGGCATCATCCCTTCCTCGGCTGTCAGCGGACCTACCACGGGCGGCAAAATGGTGAACTTTTCTGGTTCCAAGATCGCTTATTTGGCCAGCGCTTTGCGAGTTGATGAGCAGGAACATGTGCTCTTTCTTCGCAAAGCTCTGGGGTCGAGCGCGGTCAAGAAACCTGCCATTAACCTGGACGCTCTTGGCTTCGGCTTCGGCAATATGGCCGAGTTCCTGAAGCTGAGCCGCATTTTCGAAGATGTTGGGGTTAGCGCGTACCTGGGAGCCGCGCCATTGATCCAGAGCAAGACCTACCTGGACGCGGCTGCCCGCATTCTAGCTACGGAAGCCCAGCACGCGGGAGCGATTCGGATCGAGGTAATCACCTGGGGCGTTGCTAACGTTAAAGTTGACGCTAAGGATGTTCCACCCACGCAGCAAAATCCGTTCGACGTAGACAGCAATGCTCTATCCATACCCCGTTCTACTTCCGAGGTCCTGAACATCGTTTACCACGGCGGAGCTCATTCCGGAGGATTCTACCCAGACGGGATGAACGGCACGATCAAGTAAGTGTTCGCAACTAGACCGGCGGGCGGACACAAGGTCAGCTCGCTGGTAATTTTTCGATTCGGAGGAATCATGTTTGAAGGTTTATTTCAGCCAATGCACTTGTTAGTGATTGCAGGACTCGCACTTTTATTTTTCGGCCCTAAGAAATTGCCCGAACTCGGCAAAGGACTCGGCGATGGATTGCGAGGGTTCAAAGCGGCTATGAATTCGAATGAGAAGACCGCTAAAGAAAATGGGGACGTGGAACCCTCAGTTCCAGAAAGCAAGTTGTCATGAGTTTTTCGGGAATTTTGTTCGTTCTTGTACTGGCCTTGTTGGTTTTCGGACCCAAAAAGTCAGTGGAGATTGCGAAGCAAGTGGCTCGTGTGATCGGGGAACTCAAACGCGTCAGCAGCCGTTTTCAATCGCAACTAGAAAATGAAATGCAGAACCCGAAAATAGCTGCTCCAGCGCAAATCGAGTCCCCGACTTCAATGATCGAACAAACTGAAATTAACTTCGGCTGATTTCGCCCGAAGACCGGGATTTATCCCCCACGCTTGCCACTTCGCCACCCCAGCTTGCACGTCGAAACCATAACTCTCAACATGTCGGCCACGGCAACTGTCTTCACGAACGATAAGAACTGCTATGCAGTCTCTTTATTCTTTGACGAACTGAGAACGACGCACGCCTGTTCAATCGGTGGGTACTCGGAGACAGGAACCTCAGTGTAACGCCCTCTGTCTTTCATGTTTGGAGATAGAGCGAGCGACAGGCGACAGCCAGAACTGCGATCAGGCTCACTCTTCGGGGCATTCATGTGTTCTCTCCTCACGCATATAATGGGCCCATGCCAATATCAGCCAGAAACAAACTGCGTGGAAAAATCGAAGAAATCCAGCTGGGCGATGTCATGGCTCTTGTGGCCGTTCGGGTCGGGGACAATCTTATTGAGAGCGTCATCACGCGCCGCAGCGCTGACGAGTTGAAGCTCAAGAAGGGTGACACCGTCACCGCCGTAGTCAAAGCCACCGAAGTTATGATTCAGAAGGGCTGACCCGCTTCACTGCACGTCAGCCACTAGAACCAACAGCACCGCGGGAAGGAACAAGCGATTTCTCATGTCACACACGCAGAATCATTACTTCGGTGGCTTTTATAAGAGCGGCCGCAGTTTGCCCCGGCCTCAGCTGCATCTCCCGCGCCGAACTGGCGGTAATAATCGATGTGATCTGCTGACCGCCAATCGAGATCTTTACTTCCGCCATCAGACCGCTAATGCGAACCGAATCGATTCGTCCCACTAGCTGATTACGTCCACTGACGCGCCGGATTACCTGCTCGCGTTCCCTCTCCGTCTTTCCGCGCGTTCGGAAGAGCAGCCGGTCAATTTCACGCTGGGGGATGCGGTGGTGTCCTCCGGCCGTTTGGATGCTCCGAATTTTCTTCTTGTAAATCCACTGCTTGATGGTGGGAAAGCTGATCCCCAGTTGTAAAACTGCGTCACGGAGCTTCAGCAACTCTTCCGTCTTCCGTGCGGATTTGCCGTTCCTCTGCATGGGAGCGAAATCGTACAGTCAATGTAAGGTACCGTCAACCCGCTGAGTTCCTGGTCAGCATAGCCCCATGCATTATGTTCTAAGCAGATATAACTGCATAGTCCTAGATAGTATAACCGCATCTGCTGTACACTTGTGATTCTTTGACACAATCACTTTATTGGAGGCGGAATGCGTACGGCCTTGTTCCTCGTACTGGTGGTTCTTTGTCTCTCATCAACGTTGACCTTTGCACAGGATGGATATTTTGGTAACTGGTTTGCCCGTGTAGACAAAACCAAGGACGAGCAACCCCACTGGGTCACGCCGCTGGCGACGACCACGCCTCGTCTCGAAGAGGAATATCGCTACGATCAGCTCTGGCAGACAAACGCCAAGGGGATTACCACTGACAACTATGACGGCGGAAAAGGTTTGGAATTGATCCCCTTCGAAAAGGTTGAGGTGATTTTCAATGTGCCTCCCTATCTCGCGCACAACGACCCCAAGGTCCATGATGGGTTTGGCGATGTTGCGTTCCTCGTCAAGTACCGGTTGCTCTCGGCAAACGAGGAACATGGTAGCTACATTCTCACGGCATTTTTGGGCTGGAGCCTGCCCACTGGACAATACAAGAATGGTGCTTTACATCCCGTGATTACACCGACCATCGCTTATGGTAAAGGCTTCGGCAACTTCGATCTGCAAGGCACATTCGGGGTCGGTCTTCCCACTGCGGATACTAGCCTTCTGGGACGAAACTACGCATGGAATAACACTTTTCAGTACCGGGTATTTCGGAAGTTCTGGCCGGAAGTCGAGCTCAACTCGACATTTTTCCAAGATGGAAGCAACGACGGCCAGAAGCAAAATTTTGTGACGCCCGGGTTGGTCATGGGGCGGTTCCGTCTGTGGCGAAGAGTCGGATTCACGTTTGGTGGCGGATACCAGATCGCTACCACGCACTTCCATACCACGAATCACAACGCAATTTTGTCAATCCGCTTTCCGTTTTGAGGTTGAACGGCGCCGAGAGCGCCGGGGAAATAATTTTTAAGGGCCTGTCATTCCGAGTGGCTTTTAGCCACGAGAATCTGCTTTTGACTCGAGACCAGCAGATTCCTCAGCGTTGAACAGCTTCGGAATGTCGCATCCCTGAATTACAACAGTTCTCGTTCGCGTAACAGGTTTTTCATCAGCCAGGGCGGCCTCGAACTAGTTGGGCTGCCAATGGACCTCCGCGCCCAGCCGGCGGGGCGGAGAGGGAACATCGGGTGAATCTTTGCGTCCGATTCGCCGGCGTTGAACGAGGATACCGATGCGCTACGTTATTATCGAGACACTGCCGTGCGCGGTCACCGCTTCCGATAAACCTAGGCTGTTGCGCTACATAACCATGTTGCGCCGAACTAGTGCTCAGGCTGTGTGCGGAAGCTGTATGTTCCATCCCAGCGAAAATCTGCGCCTTGGATTAGAGATACATCAATGCGGGCCCTGAACCCGGCAAGCGGCCCAACTCCGTCCGAGAACGTGCATAAACCGGAACCTGTCGCGGCATCAAGCGTGCAGCGACCAACCGCCCAATCGCCGCTCGCGACATAGAGGAGGACATTGCTGTCGAGAAATCCCGCTGGCGTGCCAATCGCCTGGTCGTAGTACACCCTCGTCGTTTCGGCAGCCGGAATCTCCTGAATATTCGACGAAGTGATGGTGCAAAAGGAGCCCGCTGCTCCGCCGGCAGCGAAGTATTGTGTGCAGTTCTTAGTTATGGCCAGTTCTCGGTTCTCGGACGCTGATACGACCGCCACGCCCATTTTCGACGAGGGATTGAGGGCAGCAAAAGCGGCGACCAGCACGGCCGTGAAAGCCGTAATTGTGATGACACCTTTTGTTTTCATCGTTGTTTCCTTTCCTGTCCTGGTTGCGCCTTTACCCCTGCGCGGCCGAGGAATGCAATGCGGGCAACTTTCATGCATAGCGCGAACCAGGTCAATTGGCGGAAGGTTAGTTTTTGGTGAGCGCGTAAGTCGGTGGGGCGAAGCGGTTTATCTCTTCAGGTCTACGACTTTCCGGGTTATAATCGCGGCCTCCCCTCCGGAGTTATGCCCTGCGGCAACCATGCCTACGCACAAAGAAAAATTCATTCGCTTCGGCATCTTCGAGTTTGATACGCGATCAGGCGAGCTGTGGAAAGCCGGCCGACGAATTCATTTGCGTCCGCAGGCAGCGCGAGTGCTGCTGGTCCTAGCCAATCGAACCGGCCAGGTAGTCGCGCGAGAAGAACTAAAACGGGAGATTTGGGGCGCGGGAACGTTTGTGGATGTCGAACACGGGGTGAACCTCTGCGTCCGCCAGATTCGGGCGGCGTTGAACGACGACGCCGATGCGCCAAGATATATCGAGACGCTGCCGCGCCGCGGTTATCGCTTTATCGCGCCGTTGGACGGCAGGACTGCCGAAAGCGCCGAGCACGCATCGCCAGTACGTTCACTCGCGGTGCTGCCGCTTCAAAACCTGGGCGGTGATACCGCGCAAGATTACCTTGCCGATGGAATGACCGAGGCGCTGATCACCGAGCTTGCTACCATTAGCGCGTTGAGAGTGATTTCCAGGACATCAGCAATGCAGTACAGGGGTGCGCGTAAGACCCTGCCGGTCATTGCCGAGGAACTGAACGTCGACGCGGTGATAGAAGGCTCCCTCCAGCGTGAGGGCAAGCGCATACGCATCGCGGTGCAATTGATCGAAGCGCGTCAGGAACGACATTTGTGGGCCGCGAACTACGACCGCGACTTCCGGGACATTTTAGTGCTGCAGCGCGAGGTGGCGCGTGCCGTTACGGAGCAAATCAAAGTAAAGCTTACGGAACAAGAAAAAGTGCGGCGTACACCTGCTCATGCCGTGGATCCCGAAGCTTTCGAAGCCTATTTGAAAGGCAAATTTTACGCTAACAAGCTGACCAAGGAAGGGCTGAACAAAGCGATTGGCTACTTTGAGCAAGCGCTGGAAAAGAACAAAGAATACGCACTAGCCTACGCTGGTTTAGCGGATTGCTACATCGAAGGCGGCGTAACTAGCCTCGGCGGAGTACGGCCGAGGGACGTCTTCCCGCGTGCCAGAACCTTGGTTCTGAAGGCATTGGAGATTGACAGCATGCTCGCGGAAGCTCACATGGAGCTTGGAATGATTAGATGGCGTTACGAATGGGATTGGGGAGACGCCGAAAAAGAGTTCCAATGGGCGATTGAGCTGAATCCGAGCTACGCGGCTGCTCGGCAACGATATGGATGGTACCTTTTCGCCCTGGCCCGGTATGACGAGAGCATCGCGCAGCTAAAGCGAGCGCTAAAGGATGACCCGTTGTCAGTCTTTATTCATTCCAGCGTAGGTTGCGCGTTGTACTACGGTCGGCGGTATGACCGCGCCATTCAACATCTAACGGAAACCCTAGAAATGGACGCCAGCTATCTTCCCACACTCGTTTTTCTCGGGTGGACTTACGAGCAGAAGGGAATGTTTGCTGAAGCGATCGCCCAATTTGAAAAGGCGATAGCTCTCTCGCGCAGCGCGCCGGCGCATTTAGCTTGTCTAGCCCGTGCTTATGCAGCATCCGGAAAGACGATGGAGGCACGCAGCCTGGTCGAGGATCTGAGCAGACACTCCGAAGAGAAATACGTTCCTTCGTACTGGCTAGCGCCGGTTTGCACGGCCCTGGGGGATAAAGATGAAGCGTTCAGATGGCTGGAAAGGGCTTATCAGGAACGCGACGGGTGGCTTGTATATCTCAATATCGATCCGCGCCTCGACACGCTGCATTCGGATGTACGTTTCACGTCACTGCTGCGTCGAATCGGTTTGCCGCCTACATAGATGTCTGGTTTTCATTCTGCATGGTTCCTGTCCAGGTAATGAGCCGCTCGGGAGAATCCAGTTGGAAGAAAAACGCGGCATTCGCAGAAGTGAGCTCACATCGGCGCCTCGATCCATGGCGCGAGATAGCTCCCTGATCCTCGGCACCGGATCAAAAGGCGCTTCCTGCACCGGCATCAGCTTGTCCGTTCTCAGGTAGACTCTCTCGATGTAGTCTGAATGCCAAGAGCAGCTGCGAGAGTCCGGTGAATCTACCGCAACATTACAACGACATCCGCGCCGGTTTGCGAGTAGATGAGGTGAGCTATGGCTGCGGCGGAATAAAGCTTTTCAATAACGCGGAGATCGAACAGGCGCAAGTTGGATACTCAGTTACACCGGATGGGAAGTCGTTGTGTAGCCGCAATCGTGGCTCGTGGCGGGAAAACTGGACGGTGATTGGATACGAAACCGCGTGCGGCGACCCTTTATTCATCGACACAAATGACGCAGCTCTCCCTGTACTGACGGCCATCCACGGTGATGGCAGTTGGGAAGCTGAGCCGGTGGCAATTTCGATCAACGCATTCGCACAATCTCTCGCGGAGTTTGCACGCTTGTCAGAGCATCGCAGCAATCCGGTTGAACGGGACCAGAATCCGATTTCAAATGAAGAGCGCGACCGCTTCCTGCGGCATGTGGCAGAGCTAAACCGTGAGCAGTTCGAACCTGATTTTTGGGCGATGCTCTTGGAGTGCTGAGATCAGCGCACATGCGTTATGGGTCATCGCCCTTACACTCTCTGAACACTCGTAACTGTATCGGAAGGCAGTTCTAGAACTGGCGTTAATTTATCCGCATCCCTCAACTCCGGGAACAGCCACGCCCACAGCGCCACCACGAGCAGCGTCCCTGCGCCGCCGAGAATTACTGCGTGAACCGTGCCGAACCAATGCGCGGTGACGCCGGACTCGAATTCACCCAGCTCATTCGATGCTCCGATAAAGATCATGTCAACGGCATTCACTCGGCCACGAACGGCATCCGGAGTCGCGATCTGCACCAGTGTCCCCCGCACCACCACGCTGACCATATCCGATGCGCCGACCAGCACCAACGAAATCATCGACAGCGTCAAGCTGTGCGAGATTCCGAAGACGATGGTGAACACCCCAAACCCCGCGACGCAAAACAGCATGATCTTGCCCACGCGCTGCCTAAGCGGCCGATACGCGAGCAATATCGCCATCACCGACGCGCCTACTCCGGGTGAGGCGCGCAGTAATCCGAGGCCCCACGGACCGGTACGCAAAATTTCGCGCGCATAAACCGGAAGCAGAGCAACAGCGCCGCCCAGCAGAACGGCAAATAAATCCAGCGAGATCGCTCCCAGGATCAGTTTGTGCGTCCAGATGTAGTGCAATCCGGCGAGCACGGTGCGGGTGGTGAACTCCTCTTTTGCGCGGATGGTTGTGCGCGCACGAATTCGTACCAGAGCAAATGTTGCGATGGCACACGCAACCACCGAGACGCCGTACACACCTGCTGGCCCACCAAACACGGCGTACAGAAGCCCGCCCAGCGCCGGGCCGAGGATGGTCGCTGATTGGAACATGGTCGCGTTCCAGGCGACGGCATTGGGGAAAACTTCCACTGGAACCAGCAATGGCAGAAGCGCGCGCCCTGCCGGACTGTTGAAGGAGCGAACGATCCCCAGCAAGACCAGCACGGCGTAAATCGGCTTCACGTTGTGAGGGCCGCGGAGGGTGATCGCAATCAGGAGCGCGCAACAACCGGCAAACGCCAGATTGCATAACAGCAGAATGCTTTTGCGACTGAAGCGGTCGGCGGCGTGGCCAGCGAGCAGAAACAGAAAAACGTTGGGCAGAAATTGCGCTAGACCAACGTAGCCAAGATCAAGGGGCCGGCGGGTGATTTCGTAAACCTGCCATCCCACAGCGACCGAAAGCATCTCCAGACCTGTAACCACGGAGAACCGCTCAAGTTGATAGAGCGTGAAGTCGAGGTGGCGGAAGGCAGACAGCCCGGCATGCGCATGGCTTTCGGCTTCGGACATGTTCTACTAATGTGCCACAGGACATAAGGGAGTACGAATGTCATTCAGGCTAAAATGTTTGAGCACTCAGCAGTCAGCACTCAGCCAAATCAAGACGGGCTCGAATGCTTTGTGCTAATTACTGAGTGCCGACATGGGGTTTTCCTGATGGCTGACAGCTGAGGGCTGACGGCTTTTTTCATGCGCTTTGAACTATTTATCGCGTCACGGTATCTTCGCGCCAAGCGCAAGCAGGCTGTGATTGGCGTGATCACCGGGATCTCGATTGCCGGGGTCGCGGCTGGTGTGGCGTCACTCATAATTGCGTTGGCCATCAACAACGGCTTCCGGCAGGATTTGCAGGACCGGCTTCTGGGTTCAACTTCGCATGTAAATTTGCTACGCACCATGGGCGACGGGATACGTGACTGGCGTCCGCTCATGCAGCGACTGCAGAAGCAGCCGCATGTGATCGCCGCGGCCCCGGATATTTACGAACAAGTCCTGATCTCGATTGGATCAAACGCGCGCGGAGCGGTGCTGAAGGGGATCATTCCGCAGGATGAGCGGAAGGTCAGTGATCTGCTGGATACAGTGAAGGAAGGTTCGGCGAGAGAGTTGGAGGAGAGCGCAGCCGGGAATTCGATGTCCCGCCAAAACAACCCAACACCAAAGGCCTCGGACAGGAATGTCCGAGCCACACAGCCGTTGCCAGATTCTGATTCTCTCGAAGCGGTACAGCAGCGACAAGCTGCTATGCCGCCGATCATTCTCGGAACAGAAATGGCAAATGAACTGGGCGCGAAGGTGGGATCGGTTGTGCTGGTCACCAGCCCACAGGGGGAGCTGACACCATTCGGCATGATCCCAAAGTATGTTCGCTTTCGGGTGGCGGGAATTTTCGACTCCGGATTTTACGATTACGATTCTTCGTGGGCCTTTACTCGTCTTTCCGATGCGCAACATTTGTTCGCGCTGGGAGACGTGATCCAGATCATCGAATTCAAGATTGACGATATTTACAAAGCGGCGCAGGTCGGGCAGGAACTTGAGCAAGCAGCCGGAGCGGGGTTCATGACCACCAACTGGATGGAGCAGAACAAGCCTCTGTTTCACGCGCTGCGCCTGGAGCGGCTGGTCACGTTCATCACGGTTGGGCTGATTGTTTTTGTGGCGGCCTTGAACATTCTGATTTCGCTCACCATGATGGTCATGGAAAAAACTCGCGATATAGCCGTACTTATGTCGATGGGCACCCGGAAAGCGCAGGTGCGGAAGGTTTTTATTATGCAGGGAGCGTTGATCGGCGTGGTCGGAACTGCGGTTGGCTTGGTGCTGGGTTACGTACTTTCCTGGATGGGCGGGCATTATCATGCCTTCACGCTCGCACCTGAGGTTTATTCGATTGATTACGTGCCGTTCGCTCCACGCGTCATGGATGGAGTTCTGGTTGCGTTTGTGGCGATAGCAACTTCGCTGGTTGCGACGATTTATCCTTCATGGTCGGCGTCAAGAATATTGCCAGCGGAGGCGTTAAGGTACGAGTAGGAAATCGAGGCTAGGACGGCCGAGACGCCCATCGCACCAAAATCTTAATCTACGTCTCGGCGATATGGGGAGGGCACGGCTTAAGCCGTGCCGCTTGAGCCGACAAAACAATGGGCTTTAGCCCCTGAGGATTTCTACTTCTGCGGCTCATCGCTCCGCGCATCGTGGCCTTCCGCAGTTTGCACATGCGCGATCGCAGAGCGCACTTGATAATTTGACGCCAACTCGCAAGTGGAGTAGCCCCTCGATCCAGTTTCCCCATCCGCGAAATGCTCTTTGCGTTTCACCTTGTACATGCGCATGGTGTAGCAATCGGCGTCGTTCAAGACTGCCGATCTTGGGTGTATCGCAGGGGCGGTCAAGTTCAGCCGAGGCTTATCCTTGGGAAAGAACAAATCAGAGCCAGCTGACTGAGCCGGCTGTCCGAACACTGCTGGATCAGCAGTTTGGTTCTGCACGGAACCATTGGAGGTTTGCGGGCCGGATCCGTCGCCTGCGGCGAAGGCGGCGGTGGCGATACACGCCATCAAGAGAAGAGATAAGAGAGGTCTGGCGAAGGTCATAAGCGAACCTCCTCTGAATGAAAATTATAGTGCCGAAGAGACGGGTGAAAAATATGTCTTCGCCCCGTCTCCATGGTTTGACGATCCCATGACCTTTCCGAAAGCAACGCTACCCTCGCAGCCGTGTTTTAATGAAATGAGGCAAATCCCTTGAAGATGTAAAGTTTTTTCTACCGACCCGGGCTTGAGACGAGGAGCTTACTAGTTGCATCTAAATCGACAGGTGCTACGAATCGAAGGGCTGAAGAAGGTTTTTCGGTCGGGTGCCTCAGAATTGGTGCTCTTTGACAATCTTTCGTTCGCCGTCGACCAAGGGGAGATGCTTGCCATTGTGGGCTCATCGGGTGCCGGAAAAAGCACTTTGTTGCACATTCTTGGCGCTCTCGATAGGCCTTCAGCAGGTGAGGTATACTGCGCCAACTTGCGCTTGAGTTCTCTGTCGGAAGACGCCGCCGCCAATTTTCGCAACAAGGAAATCGGGTTCGTCTGGCAGTTCCACTACCTGCTGCCCGAGTTCACCGCGCTGGAAAATGTGGCCATGCCGCTGCTGATGCGGGGCGCTCAGAAGGCGGAAGCAGAGAAGGAAGCATCGCGCTGGCTGGAAGAGGTAGGGTTAGCGCAGCGGTCACATCATCGCGCCGGGGAACTCTCCGGTGGAGAGCAGCAACGTGCGGCTCTGGCCCGTGCGCTCATCACCAAGCCAAAGATTTTGCTCGCGGACGAGCCTACCGGGGACTTGGACAGCCGCACCGCCGAGGTCGTTTTTGAACTGATCTCCCGGTTGCATCGCGAGTACCGCCTATCCTCCGTTGTTGCGACGCATAATTTTGGGTTCGCACGTCGGTGCCATCGCGTGTTACGGCTCGAGAGTGGCAGAATGGAGGAGGTTGCGCCGGAAACACTGGCGGATTAGTGCCAGGGTTTGTAAGGGGCGAAAGATAAAGATGTATCGAAGTGAATATGTTTGCAGTTGTCCGTTATCAAATAGGAACTTGGGAGAGTTAGGGGTTTCTTTAGTAATCGGGAACAGTGGTAAAACATTAGGAAGCCCATCATAATTGAGGTTGTGGGCGACCGGGTCGAACCGTTGTGGGGGTTTTCCGGAGAGTGTCGGGCCCAGCTTTCGCAGTAAGCGTTAGATGGGTTTGCCTTCTCTTTCTGGAGGAATCTGGGGGAAGGGGCTTATGTTCGAGCGTTACACAGAAAAAGCAAGGCGCGTCATATTTTTTGCGCGGTATGAGGCCAGCCAGTTCGGTTCTCCTTACATCGAGACCGAGCACCTGCTGCTGGGACTTCTGCGAGAAGACAAAGCCCTGACTAATCGATTCCTGCGCTCTCACGCGTCAGTTGAATCGATCCGCAAGCAGATCGAAGGGCACACCACAATTCGCGAGAAGGTTTCTACCTCGGTCGATCTTCCGTTGAGCAACGAATGCAAGCGGGTACTTGCCTACGCCGCAGAAGAGGCCGAGCGGCTTTCGCACAAACACATCGGAACCGAGCACCTGCTGCTCGGACTACTGAGAGAAGAAAAATGCTTTGCCGCAGAAATCCTGCACGAGCGTGGACTTCGGCTTTCGACCATCCGCGAGGAGCTTGCCCGCAGCAGCCAGGAAAAAGCTCAGCCGCAACGGCAGCGCGAATCTTCCCTGCTCAGCGAATTTTCGCGTGATCTCACTCAGGCGGCGATGGACACCCAGCTTGATCCGCTGGTCGGCCGAGAGAATGAACTCGAGCGCGTAATTCAAATTCTGTGCCGTCGAACGAAAAACAATCCGGTACTGATCGGCGAGCCGGGGGTTGGCAAAACCGCAATCGTTGAAGGCTTGGCACAGCGCATCGCGGACGGCGAAGTTCCGTCGTTCCTTGCGGACAAGAGAATTCTCGCGCTGGACTTGTCGCTAATCGTCGCCGGAACAAAATATCGCGGACAGTTTGAAGAGCGGCTTAAGACCATCATGAAAGAATTGATGGAGTCGCAGAACTGCGTGATCTTCATTGATGAGTTGCATACGCTGGTGGGCGCGGGATCGGCGGAAGGTTCGCTCGATGCTGCCAACATCCTGAAGCCAGCGCTTTCACGTGGCGAGATTCAGTGCATTGGCGCGACCACTCCTGGCGAGTACCGGAAGTCGATTGAAAAAGACCGGTCACTGGAGCGGCGTTTCCAGGCAGTTAAAGTTCCGCCACCGAACGAGGCTGACGCAACCAAGATTCTGTTTGGAATCAAAGACCGCTATGAAAAATTCCACGCGGTGACATATACCGACGACGCCATCAACTTTGCCGTCTCGCACTCAAACCGCTATATTCCGGACCGTTTCCTTCCGGACAAGGCGATCGACCTCGTCGATGAAGCCGGAGCCCGCGTAAAGCTGCGCCAGACTTCGTTGCCGGAAGAGATCACTGAAGTGCAGAAGCGGTTGAAGTTCATCGTTCACAGGATGGAAAACGCGGTCGCGAACCATGAGTTCGAGAAAGCCCGGTTCTATTCCGACGAAGAACGCAAAGAGCGCGAGAACCTTCGCATCCTGCGCGAGAAATATCATCTCGATGAATCGGCCACGGGCGTCGTCAATCGCGAAGATATCGAGGACGTAGTTTCGCGGTGGACGGGTGTGCCAGTCACATCGATTAAAGAGGAAGAAACGCAGAAGCTGCTGCGCATCGAAGAAGAGCTTCACCGGCGTGTTATCTCGCAAGACAAATCGATCAGCGCCCTGGCTCGCGCCATTCGCCGCAGCCGCGCCGGACTCAAGAACCCGAACCGGCCGATTGGCTCATTCCTGTTCCTTGGCCCGACCGGCGTCGGCAAAACTGAAGTCGCGCGCACCCTGGCGCAATTCATGTTCGGCAGCGAGAAGTCGCTGATTCGCTTCGATATGTCCGAATTCATGGAGAAGCACTCGGTCTCGAAGCTGATCGGCTCGCCTCCGGGATACGTTGGCTACGAAGAGGGCGGCCAGCTCACCGAACGGGTGAAGCGCGCGCCTTATTCGGTGGTGCTACTCGATGAAATCGAGAAGGCGCATCCGGATGTGTTCAACATTCTGTTACAGGTGTTTGAAGATGGCCAATTAACCGATGGCCTCGGCAACACGGTCGATTTCAAGAACACGATCATCATCATGACTTCGAACATTGGCGCCCGCCACTTGCAAAGGCGCGAGGGCCTGGGCTTCCAGTCAACCAAGGAAGATGCGATCGCGGACAAGGTTGAGGAGCTGGTTAAGAACGAAGTCAAGCGGACCTTCAACCCCGAGTTCCTGAACCGGCTTGATGAAATCATCATCTTTAACGCGCTGAGCGAAGCTGACCTCATCCAGATTCTGGAGCTCATGGTCACACAGCTCAATCAGAACCTGGCGCAGAAGGCGATTACGGTGACGGTTGCGGACGAGGCCAAGAAGTGGATCCTTAACCAGACCCTGACGGATCGCACCTATGGTGCGCGCCCGTTGCGCAGGGCCTTGCAGAAGTACATCGAGGACCCGCTCTCGGAAGCGCTGATCCAGGGAACGATTACCACGCGGCCGGCGTTCATCGAGGTCTTCCTCGAGGGCAACAAACTGTTCTACCGTCCCGTGGACTCGAAGGAAAACGAAGGCGTGCTGCTGTACGAAAACAGCTAGCCGTCAGCTTTCAGCCATCAGCCGTCAGCGAAAAGCTGGCGGCTTTTGTTTTGTAGGAAATTTTCATGTCTGGTGCCACACCCTTAATCAGCTGTCATTCCGAACTGCTTTAGCAGTGAGGAATCTGCTGTTCACGGCTGAAAAGCAGATTGGGAAAATTGATACTGTTCCAAAGCTTCCTTGCGGCAGGGTGGGGATTTTGATCTCCGCCCCGCCACGCAATCGGAGTCAAAATCCCCGCCCCTTCGACTTCGCTCAGGGCAGGCTCTATCCCTCCAAAAGAGGGATGGATAAGGACGGGGCACCCCAACTTCAGTGACCCGTCATTCCGAACTGCTTTAGCAGTTGAGGAATCTGCTGTTCGCAAATGTGAAAAGCAGATTCCTTGGACCTGAAGGTCCTCGGAATGACATCGGTAAATAAAAAAGGCAGCCGATTGGCCGCCTTTTTCTAGTATTGCAAGGTGAGTTTAAGCTGGAGCCGGACGCTCGCCCTTGGCGATTCCAGGCCGTCCAGGTTCAGGCTTGAGCACCTGCTGCAAGCCGCTATCGTCGCCTCTGGGTGGAGGAACCACCTTCGGCAGTTCTTTGCCCTCGATAATCAGCTTCAGTTCGTTGGCATCGAGAACTTCGCGTTCCAGCAGGGCAAGCGCGATTCGGACCAGGGTGTCATGGTTTGCACCGAGAATGCCTTTGGCAGTCTCATATCCCTTGCCAATCATCCGCTTCACTTCTTCGTCAATCTTGATGGCAGTGGCTTCGCTGTAATCACGATGCTGGTTGATCTCGCGGCCGAGGAAGATCTGCTCTTCTTTCTTGCCGAAGGTCAGCGGCCCAAGTTCGCTCATGCCAAACTCGCAAACCATTTTGCGGGCGAGTTCGGTGGCGCGCTCAATGTCATTGCCGGCGCCGGTGCTCATCTGGTTGAGGAAGAGCTCTTCCGCCAAACGGCCGCCCATCATGATGGCAATTTCGGTCTCGAGATATTCCTTGGTGTAGTTGTGCTTGTCGTCGATCGGCAGTTGCATGGTGACGCCCAAAGCCATGCCGCGAGGAATGATCGTCACTTTGTGCAACGGATCGGAGTTAGGCAGCTTGGACGCAACCAGCGCGTGCCCAGCCTCGTGATAAGCCGTAACCTTCTTTTCTTCATCTGACAGGATCAGCGACTTGCGCTCGACACCCATCAGAACTTTGTCCTTGGCAAGTTCGAAGTCGTACATCAACACGGCCTTGCGGTTTTGCCGCGCCGCGCTCAATGCCGCTTCATTCACCATGTTCGCCAGGTCGGCCCCGGAGAATCCCGGCGTGCCACGCGCCAGAACCGAAAGATCGACATCATCGGATAAAGGAATCTTGCGGGTATGTACGCGCAGAATTTCTTCGCGTCCGCGAACGTCGGGCCGATTAACAACTACGCGACGGTCAAAGCGCCCCGGCCGCAACAGCGCCGGATCGAGAACATCGGGACGGTTGGTGGCCGCCATCAGAATGACGCCTTCGTTCGACTCGAAGCCGTCCATTTCGACCAGCAGTTGATTCAGGGTCTGCTCGCGCTCATCGTGTCCACCGCCGAGCCCAGCTCCGCGATGACGGCCAACCGCATCGATTTCATCAATGAAGATGATGCAGGGAGCATTCTTCTTTCCCTGCTCGAACAAATCGCGTACTCGGCTCGCGCCTACGCCAACAAACATCTCAACGAAATCCGAACCAGAGATGGAGAAGAATGGAACATTCGCTTCCCCGGCGACCGCTCTCGCCAGCAGTGTTTTGCCGGTTCCCGGAGGTCCGACCAGCAACACCCCTTTAGGAATTCGTCCGCCCAGTTTCTGGAACTTCTGCGCCTCGCGCAGGAACTCAATAATTTCCTTCAGCTCTTCTTTGGCTTCTTCAACTCCAGCAACGTCTTTAAACGTCACCTTTTTCTGCTGCATCGATAGCAGACGGGCACGGCTCTTGCCAAAGGACAAAGCTTTGTTGCCGCCGGTCTGCATCTGCCGGATCATGAAATACCAGAGTGCGGCGAGGAGAGCCAGGGGAGCGAACAGGTTGATCAGCCATCCCCAGCTGCTGTTGCCTATGTCTTGCACGGTGATGCTGACGTTCTTGTCCTCAAGCTTTTTGATCATGTCCGGATAGTTAGCGGGGGCGATCAGGTGGAACTGGGAGCCGTCAGCCAGCTTACCCTTCACTTCCTGGCCGCTCAGGGTCACCTCTTTGACCGCGCCCTGGTCGACTTCAGACAGGAATCGCGAGAAGTTGATGTCCTGGATCTTTTGGCCCGAGTTCGCGGTCTTGACCACTTGCCATAGGGCGACCGCAGAAATCAGAATCACTACCCAAAAAATTATTGTTTTAACGGTTGAATTCACTAAAAAGCTCCTCAGGGAAGCCCATCGCCGAATTACCCAGAGCTACGATGCTCAAAGGGAGGGCTCCGGTACACCTCTCTATAAGACATTAGATGCTGCTGCCGGAGTTTTGATGGACGAAATGACCCATCACTATTCTACCTCTCTCGGGTGACAAAAGTTCCGAAGAGTTTAAAGAACTTAGGTGCATAGAAAGAACCTCTAATTTCTCGCCGTTCTCGATCGGGAAGCGCATGTAGGAGACCACAAAAACGCAGTATTCTTGGGTTTTTCTCGGTTCCATGAGCGGGTTGGGCCAGCGTAAGCGCGATTGAACGGGTGCTGCTGTCCGCTTCCGGTGTACTCCCGATTTTTTTTGCGGCCGGACGGGGCCACTTAAATTCTGCATTCTGACTTCCTACTTCTGCCTTCCTCCCAGCTCTCGAATCAAGACTCCTTCGTTGCCGTTCGCCTGAAAGTCCCGCCGCACGCCGAGTCCCCTCACCCAAATAATTTCGTCGCCGCTGGCAATCACCGGCCAGAGTTGCTTCTCGTCACCGGTGATATGCCTGTCCTGCAGCAACTCTTTTATTTTTTTCGGCTCTTTGGTGTGCGCAGGCCAAAAGCGCTCACCGGCGCGCCAGTTGCGGACCACCCACTGCTGATGCGTAAAGCGGCGGTCCACTAAATGCTGCGGATCGTACCGCCGAGGTTCGCTGTTCCGATTTACTACAACTGTTTCGAGCTGAATGCTGACTTCGGGAAGGATGATTTTTCCGGGGACCGAAAGGTCGTATTGATAATCTGAGCCGCCAACTATCGGTCTGCTGAATCTAATCTTACCTCTGTGGCGGGTCGCAATCCACTGTCCAGGGAGCACCGAAGTGCTTCCCTCAGACGCGTTTTCGAGAATTTCCTCCACATGGCGAAATTCGAGAGTCGTATGTAGCGATTCCGCGGCCGCTCTCACTAATCTGCGACGCACTGCAAGAGGCCCTGATTCCAAAACCTCAAGTTTCAACGCGCCGCCACTCTCGTCCTTAGTCCAGACCCGCGGCAGCAAGCGGGAAATCTCATTGGCCCAATATGCTTCCTCTGCCCTGGCAATCTCAGCGGTTTCAGCAAGCACTTCGCACACACCGGGGTTCACTTCTTTCTCTAACCTGGGAAGAATTTCATGCCGCACGCGGTTGCGGGTATGCCGCAGGTTTTGATTGCTGGTATCTTCGCGCCAGCTTTGCTCTATTTCAGCGAGGTACGATCGAAGCTGCGATCTACGTGTTCCCAGCAGCGGGCGGATAATAGTCTTAACCTGGTGATCCAGTTCGGGCGGGTCTTTGCTGATGGCTGCATTGCTGATGGCTGATGGCTGACGGCTGACAGCTTTCTTGCTGACCGCTACCTTCGGATAAATTCCAGCCAAGCCCCGGGTACCAGCACCGCGCGATAACTTCAGCAGCACCGTCTCAGCCTGATCGTCGAGCGTATGGGCGGTCGCGATTCTATTAACGCTCGATTGCAACGCTCTGCGAAAAAACTCGTACCTTACCTCTCGGGCGGCGGCTTCGACGCTCAGTTTTTTTTCTGCTGCAACTGTCTTTATGTCGCGGCTTTCGGCGATGATCTCAAGCCGGTGGGTTTCGGCGAGCTCACGCACAAACCGCTCATCCGCATCTGAATCCGTCCCGCGCAGCTGGTGATTGAGATGAACGACAGAAAGGACAATTCCAAACTCGTCACGAAGTTCCAACAACACCCGCAGCAATGCAACAGAATCGGCTCCGCCAGAAACCGCAATGCCCACGCGGTCACCGGGCAGCAGCAGATCATATTTGCGAATATATGCGACGACGGATTGAGCCAGCCGGTCCACGGCTCAATGGTACATCCATGACTATGTGGGTCGTCATCACATGCTGGCTTGCTTCGTGATCTTCTCCATAAATTTTCCCACGCTGACCACCGCGCGGCCCACGGTTCCGCGTCCTATTTCGCGGACATTGTCCCGAGCCAAGACCTCCACGGTGTAAAACCTGCCATCAAATGATTCCACCACTGCCTCCGCCCGGACCCGCGCACCAATGCCGCTGGCCGCGCGGTGCTCGATGTTGATGGCCGTACCTACGCTGATCTCGTCGCCTTCGCAGTACGGATGCAGTGCATGGAATGCCGCAGTCTCCATGAGCCGGATCATGTCAGGAGTGGAATAAACCGGCGGCAACTGCGGATGATGTGCAGTCAACGTGTGCTCGAATTTAACGACTTCTTCGGCCTCGCCTCGCGCGCCCATGGGAACAGGTTTCATACGAATCTTCTCCCCCAACGGAAAATGTTAACAACCGCCTTGCTCCGAAAAACTGTCGCTTAGGGTCGCGGGTCATCAGACAACTATTTCATTGCTGTCCTCTATATTATTCGGACGAGGAGACACTATGGCTGATCCGCGTTATCCCATCGGAAAGTTGCATTATGAAGGTCCGCCGTCAGCAGACCAGCGCCGCAAATTTATCGTCGAGATCGAGCAGGCGCCGGCAGCGATTCGCGCGGCTGTTCAAGGCTTGTCTTCTGAGCAGCTCGATACACGTTACCGCGACGGTGGGTGGAATGTACGTCAGGTAGTGCATCATGTCCCTGAAAGTCACATGAATGCGTATATCCGATTCAAACTGGCACTCACAGAAGACGAACCCACGATCAAACCTTATGCCGAAGACCGCTGGGCGAATCTGGCGGATGTGCAATCGACACCCACGGAGGTCTCGCTTGCCCTGCTCGAAAATTTACATCTGCGCTGGGTAGTCCTGCTGCGGGGTTTGCGTGAAGAAGAATGGAAGCGTACCTTCATCCATCCTGAAAGCGGCGTGGTTTCGCTAGAAAAAAATCTAGCACTATACGCATGGCATGGACGACACCACACTGCGCACATTACCGAGCTGCGAAAAAGAATGAAGTGGTAGACCCTGCTAACATTGCTTGATTCCTCATTCTTCGCGATAGCCGGGAGATCCCTTCCATGTCAAGTTCCTCAGCGCCGACGTCGCGCACGCGTGTGGTCCGCGAACCGCAGCGCGCGGTTTATGACCGCAAAGTAGTCAACCGAGTTCTTGACGAGGGATTCATATGCCACGTGGGCTTTGTACTCGATGGCCAGCCATTTGTGATTCCGACGAGTTACGGGCGCCACGAAGACGTTTTATACATTCATGGCTCGGCCGCCAGCCGCATGCTCCGCAATGTGAGCGGCGGAATTCCGGTGTGCGTGACGGTCACGCTGCTCGATGGATTGGTATTGGCGCGTTCAATTTTTAATCATTCGATGAACTACCGGTCGGTCGTAGTGTTGGGAACGGGCACGGCCATCGAAGGCCCCGAAGAGAAACTCGCTGCGCTGCGCCTGCTTGCCGAACATATCGTGCCTGGACGCTGGCAGGAAGCACGCCAGCCGAACGAAAAGGAACTCAAAGCCACAACCATCCTTCAAGTGCCGATTCGCGAATTTTCGGCGAAGGTGCGTCAGGGGCCGGTTATTGACGACGAAGAAGACTACGCGTTTCCGGTATGGGCAGGGGTGCTGCCTCTGAAGGTTGTGCCGGGCGATCCAATCAGGGATTCGCGAGTGCTTGAAGGAATCGACGTGCCGGCTTACGTCAAGAGTTATTCACGATCCAGATAAAAAATCCCACCCTTCGAAAACCGCGATGGATTGCCCGCGCGGATCGGCGAAGGGTGGGATATTTACATTGTCCGGAACGTGCCTCTAGGCAGATTTTGGCAGGGCCGCCATCCGCTTCTGCATTTCCTGTTCAGACACATCTTCCTTGTGAGTTGAGACGGTCCAAACGTGACCAAACGGATCAACCAAGTTCCCCGATCTGTCGCCGTAAAACTGGTCTTGCACCGCGCGGGTTTCTTTGGCGCCATTCGAAATAGCTTCTTTGAAAGTCTTGTCCACGTCGGGAACATAAAGCATCAGGCTTACTGGTGTGCCGCCGAATGCCTCGGGGCTGCGGTATGGTGCTTGCTGCTGCTCGTCGGCCAGCATAATGCGCGAGTCTCCGATCTGAATTTCGGCGTGCGCCACGCTGCCGCCTGGACCCGGCATGCGCATAATTTCGGTTGCGCCAAATACCTTCTTATAGAAGTCAATGGCACGGCTCGCGCCTTTGATCATGAGATACGGAGTTACTGAATGATAGCCCTCGGGAATTGGTTTCACTGCCATAGCGGCCTCCTTGTGTAGATGGGCTGGTGGGGGTGGGGCGGTGCCTGGTGAGCACGTGCGTCTAGGGCGTCGCCCTCGCCCGTCCAGTCGCAAAAAGCTTATCAGATATCAGGGAAGGCTGAGCTGTGGATACCGGAAACTCCGTATTCCTGGGCGGAGCAAAGCATCCCACGTTGTTTTCTGGACATCCGAGGTACCCGGCCAGCAAAGGTGTGAAATTCACGATGATGAGGTTCGCATGAGAATATTCGGAGTAGTCTGCACGCTTGCTCTGTTTCTTTTCCTGATCGCGCCCGCTCCGGGCTACGCGCAGGATGAAAATAAACCCAATCAACCACAGGATGACCAGAAGGCAAAAGACAACAACAAAGCCAAAGAAAACGACAAAGCCAGACCAGACGACAAAGCCCGACAAGAAGACAAGACCGCCAGACCAGATGAAGGAAAGCGGCAGGAGCCAAACGCAGGTCGTCAGGATGAGCGCCAAAAGCAGCCTGAGGCAAATCGTCCGCAGGAGCAACAGCAGCGAGATCAACAGCAGCGTGATCAGCAGCGCCCGATCGACAATGACCATCGCGCTGCCCAAGGAAATGATCGCGACCGGAACCAAAACGCGGGCAATCGTGGAAGACGCATTCCCGATGAGCAATTCCGTTCTACCTTCGGCCGGGAGCACCGATTCCACGTGGATAGGCAGCGAATCGTGAATGTTTCGCAGCCGGTGGTCGTCTACGGTGGTTACTCTTTTCAGTTAGTTGACGCGTGGCCCTCCGACTGGTCATACGACGACGATTGCTACATTGACGATGTCGATGGCGAGTACTTCCTATTTGACGCGCTGCACCCTGGTATTCGCATTGCCGTGTTTCTGATTGAGTAGCACGCAACACGAAAAGGCAAACCGAAAAGGAAGGCCTTCCTTCTTGCTTTGCCGGGCAGCATAGCCTACGTTGAGCTGACCGCGCAGAAAATAACCTGCTTGCCCGGAGGGCTAAGCAGGTTTTTGTCTTTATCTCACACCGCGAAAATGCTATTCACTCCATCTTTTAAACAGCAGCGCGCCGTTTGTACCGCCGAAGCCGAAGGAGTTGGACATGGCGTATTCGATGGAGGCTTTGCGGGGATGGTTGGGGACGAAGTCCATGCCAGCAGTATCGGGATCTTGGTTCTCAAGATTAATGGTCGGCGGCAGAATCTGATCGCGCAGCGCCAGCACGGTCACTCCAGCCTCGAGCCCTCCCGCGCCGCCGAGCAGATGCCCGGTCATCGACTTGGTTGAGCTGACCGCAATCTTATGATCGCCAAAGAAGTTGCGGATGGCATGCGCTTCGAGGGTATCGCCGATAGGCGTTGACGTGCCGTGAGCATTGACGTAGCCAATGTCAGTGGGTTTGATCCCAGCGTCGCGCGCGGCATTTTTCATCACGCGAAAGCCGCCTTCGTGCTCAGGCGCTGGCTGCGTAATGTGGTAAGCATCTCCGCTCATGCCGTAGCCAACCACTTCCGCAATCGGCTTGGCCCCACGCGCGCGGGCATGCTCGAACTCTTCAAGAATGAGAATTCCAGCGCCTTCGCCCATCACGAAACCGTCGCGATCGCGGTCCCAGGGCCGGCTGGATTTTTCCGGATCATCATTGCGCGTGGAAAGCGCGCGCATGGCCGCGAAGCCTCCAACACCCAGAGGAGTGATCGCAGCTTCGGAGCCGCCGGCAATCATTACATCGGCATCGCTGTGCTGAATGATGCGAAATGAATCACCAATGGAATGTGCACTGGTGGTGCACGCCGTCGCGGTTGCTTCGTTCGGACCCTTCGCGCCAAAGCGCATGGATACGTGGCCGGCCGCGAGATTCACAATGGCTGCTGGAATAAAGAAAGGAGAGATCTTGCGTGGACCGCCTTCCATCAGCGCGGTGTGCTCGCGCTCGATGATATCGAACCCGCCAATTCCGGACCCGATGTGCACGCCGATATTTTCCGCGTTCTCCGGCGTGACCTGCAGGCCGGACATGCACATAGCTTCTTCCGCCGCCGCCATCGCCAGGTGGATGAAGCGGCCCATCTTCTTTACTTCTTTTTTTTCGATGAAATTCAGCGGGTCAAAATTCTTGACTTCGGCCGCGATCTGGCAGGCGTGCTTGGAGGCGTCAAACTGAGTGATCCGGCCAATGCCGCTTTTGCCCGCCAGCAGGTTTCGCCAGACCTCATCAGTTTTGTTGCCGACCGCGCAGATCAGGCCGATCCCGGTCACGACAACTCGTCGCACCAGTTACTTCCCCGCTTTCGCGTGCTTGCCGATGTAATCGACCGCGTCCTGCACGGTGCGGATTTTTTCCGCGTCCTCGTCGGGGATTTCGATCTCGAAGGCTTCTTCGAACGCCATGACTAATTCGACGGTGTCCAGCGAGTCGGCGCCAAGGTCATCCACGAACGAGGCGGTGGGGGTCACTTCGCCCTCGTCCACTCCCAGTTGTTCCACGATAATCTGCTTAACTTTTTCATCAACCGCTGCCATGATTTTCCTCGCTCAGAATTAGATGGGACTGCCGGGGCAAAGGGAAATCCTAACTGTTGCTGGGTTTGTGGTCAAACGGGGTAGAATGCTCGGGTTCGGTTCCGTCACGAACTGCCGTAAGGAGCCAAGCTGAACAAGACTGCTAAATACGGCGTGATCTTCCTGCTCGGTGGGATAGCGGCCATTCTGGTGACCATGTCATCCGGATTTGGTCCATGCGGGCCCGGAACTCTGCTTGGAGAGTTTCTGCTTCTCGCGGGAGTAATCGCCGTCTTTGCTGGCTCACTGCTGATTTTGTCGATTATGGTGCGCGCGGTCTTCCCGTCTTCAAGCCATCGACCACCGCAGAACAAAGCCGAATAACCCAATTAAGAGTCGCACTCGATAATAATTTGCGGGCCGTCGTCCAACGCGTAAGCCGCGCTCAGGTGAGCGTCGGCAAAGAAGTCGTGGGGAAGATTGGACCCGGACTAAAGGTGCTGGTAGGTGTCGCGAAATCCGACACGCGGGCCGACGCGGCTGATCGATTTACTTCTTAAGCGCGACCGCGGTCCCATTTTGCAAACATTCTGTTACCGGGAAAGTTATTTTCTGCCCGGGATAGAACAAGCGGGGATAAGCGCCTACTAAAGACAAGATTCAGTAAACAAATGTGCGAACTGTTTACGGGGGAATTACAACTGTCACGAATTTCCACTTTAAGGTTCATCCTGCAGCAGCGCAGAACACTCCAAGGAGACCTTATGCTGAGTTCCCCCTCTCGCCTTTTGTCACGACGGTTCACGACTTTCGTCGGCGCCATGATGCTCATACTCTTCCTCGCCGCCGGGGCGCAGGCAGAGACTTTTAAAGTCCTGCACGCTTTCGGTGTGGCTGCGGGCGACGGGAACCTTCCGTCTAGCCCGCTGCTCAAGGACTCCGCCGGCAATCTTTATGGTATGACCTCGGCAGGCGGCGCCCATAACTTGGGAACGGTTTACCGCTTGTCGCCAACCAGCACTGGCAGTTTCAACGAGACTATTCTCTACAGCTTCAAGGGTGGACCTGCCGACGGAGGTTTCCCGCAAGGTTCTCTAGTCCGAGACAGCGCAGGCAATTTATACGGTGTGACCTCCGTTGGAGGCATTACCGCAACGGTGTGCAATTACTCCGCTGGTCCGGGATGCGGTGTCATATTCAAGCTGACACCAACGTCGACGGGGCTGTGGATCGAATCCGTGCTCCACCGCTTCACAGGAACCGACGGCGGTAATTCTTTTGCCGGCCTGGTCCAGGACAGTAAGGGTAACTTCTACGGCGCAACATCGGCCGGCGGCAGTAAGGGACTGGGGACGGTTTACAAACTTAGCCTGACCTCCACCGGCTGGAAGGAGACTGTTTTACACAGTTTCACAGGCAATCCAGATGGAGTTGAGCCTCTTATCTTTCAAACCGCGTTAACCCTCGATGGCCTCGGTAACATTTACGGTAGTACTTACACTGGCGGCGCGGCAAGTGGCGGCATCGTGTTTGAGCTAATTCCACAAACGTCGGGCGCCTGGAAGGAGAAAATCCTGTACACGTTTCAACGCGGAGCTGACGGCTATGAGCCGCTCACCGGGGTAATCCTGGACAAGAGCGGCAACGTTTACGGAACCACCTTACTCGGCGGAACCAGCCCTGGTTCCGGCGATGTTTTCGAGTTGACTGCAGCTAACGGTTACGCCAAGACCATTTTGCATGATTTTAATGTCCTTACCGATCCAGCCAAAGAGACTCCCCATGGCCTGTTTTTCGATGCCAGCGGCAATCTCTACGGCACCACAGAATACGCTCTTTACAAATTGACCCATGAGTCAAGCGGATGGAGTGAGACTGTACTCTGGGCCTTCGATAACTCGCAAGATCAAGGCGCCAATACGGTCTATCAGCCCGCGATCATGGACGCACAGGGCAACTTCTGGGGCGCAACCTTATGGGGCGGGCCAGCGGGCCAGTTCACCGGAGGCGTCGCCTGGGAACTCATTCCCTGATTTGAATTGAGGGAGGATCGCATTGGGTTCGATTTCGTGCGCTCTCGCAATAATAGTTGCGACTTGCGCGCTCTCTTACGATCCAGTCTTCAATCCCCCTGTCGAGCGGGATATAATCCACAGCTAAATGTCGCTGATGTCCGGCACTAAGCTCGGCCCGTACGAAATCCAATCTGCGCTTGGCGCAGGCGGTATGGGCGAAGTGTACCGGGCGCGCGACACGCGGCTGGGACGCGTTGTCGCGCTAAAAATCCTTCCTGAGTCTTTCGCCCGTGAAACTGACCGCCTGCACCGGTTTGAGCAGGAAGCCAGGGCGGTTGCGGCACTGAATCATCCCAACATTCTGGCTGTTTTCGACACTGGCCAGAACAACGGTTCGCCGTTTTTGGTCTCCGAGCTTCTCGAAGGCGAAACCTTACGTGCAGCGTTGGATCGCGGGGCGCTGTCGCAGCGAAAAACCCTCGACTACGGAGTGCAAATTGCGCAAGGACTGGCTGCAGCGCACGAGAAAGGAATCGTGCATCGGGACCTGAAGCCAGAGAATATTTTCGTCACCAGAGATGCGCGCATCAAGATCCTGGATTTTGGTTTGGCGAAGCTAGCGCAAAAAGCAAGTGTTGCAACTGCCGACGGCGCCACCCTGACCAGTTCACATACAGCTGCTGGAGTTGTAATGGGCACCGCCAGCTACATGGCGCCTGAACAGGTGCGTGGCGAGCTGTCCGACCCGCGAACCGATATTTTTGCATTTGGCGCGGTTCTGTACGAAATGCTATCCGGCAAACGAGCGTTCCGTCGTGATACTCCGGCTGAGACCATGACCGCAGTGCTGAAAGAAGATCCGCCGGAACTCCCTGATCCTGGACATCCGATTTCTCCGGCCCTCGACCGCATCGTGCGGCGTTGTCTGGAGAAAGACCCTGAACAGCGTTTCCAGTCGGCAAAAGATCTGTCATTCGCCCTCAGCGCACTTTCCGGGACGGATTCGAGCGGAGCAGCGCGAATAGGCGACAAGCGTCGGAAAGTTCCAGTGCTGCTCTGGGCCGCACTCGCGCTGGCGTTGGCGATTGGAGCCAGTGGTGCTTGGTTTCTGGCGAAACGCCCGGCGCCTACGAATCGAATGGAATTTGCCATTTCGGTGCCCGGCGAGGTCAGCCATTTAGCGCTGTCGACAGACGGTTCTATGTTGGCGTTTGTGTCTCCAGAAGAACAGTCCGGACTGCCGATGGTCTACGTTCAACGCGTTGGATCGCCAATCGCGACCGTCCTGCCAGGGACCGAAGGCGCGAGCTTTCCATTTTGGTCGCCGGACGGCGCATATGTGGCGTTTTTCGCCAATGGCAAATTGCAGAAGCTAGCGGTTTCAGGAGGCACGCCGCAGGCATTGGCCAACGTTCAAGCTGCGCGTGGCGGTAGTTGGGGCAGCCAGGGCGTGATTATTTACGAGCCTGATGCCGAAAGCGCAATATGGCGAGTGAATGCAGACGGCAGCGGAGCCGCCCCGGTTACCACGGCCTTGTTTACTGAACATGACCAAAGCCATCGCTGGCCGGTCTTTCTCCCGGATGGCAATCATTTCTTATTTTGGGCGGGCAACTTTGGAAACGACAAGGACGATCGCTTTAGCGGAATCTATGCCACTTCTCTCGATGGAAAAGAGAGGAAACTCGTGACTCTCGCTCACTCCAGTTTCAGCCTCGATTCCAGTCACTTGTTCTACGCAGACGATGGACGGCACTTGGTCAGTGTGGCCATCGACACCTCGAAGGCCGCTTTTGCGGGCAACTCAGTCGTGATCGCGAACGCAGTGGGATTTCAGCCTTCCACGTATTGGGTAGCTTTAACTGCAGCGGAGAACGGAACTTTGGTCTATAACACCAGCACCGGGGCGTCGCTATCTGCACTGACGTGGATGGATCGCACAGGCAGGGAGCTGGGTCGGATTGGTGAGCCCGGAGTCATGTGTAATCCCACAATTTCGCCCGACGGCAGCCGAGTCACTGTGGACATTAGTGATCAAAGAGCCAATAACGTCGACGTTTGGATAGAGAGCACAAAGGGGACCGGGAATTCGCGTTTCACGTTTGACCCGGCTGAAGATGTCACCGGAGTATGGTCGCGGGATGGAAAGACGGTGGCGTACCGCTCGGCCGGCGGCGTCGTTGGCTACGGAAGTGTCTTACTAAAACCAGCGACGGGCCTGGAGCGCGAGAGGCCGGTGTTTAAGGCCAAAAATTCGGACGACATTATTCCGAATTCCTGGGGGCCTGGAGACCAGCTGATCTTGTGCACCCACCAAAGCCTATCGGGAGACCACCTCGAGCTGGTGCCATCTGCGGGGGGAAGCTCGACTCCATTTCAGGTAGGTCCGGGGAGCCAGAAGAATGGTCAAATTTCTCCAGACGGGAAATGGGTCGCCTATGCCTCAGATGAGTCCGGAAATTGGGAGATCTACGTGACCACGTTCCCAGCCGCTGCCGGCAAATGGCAGATCTCTCGCGGCGGTGGCAGCGAGCCGCGCTGGCGAGGAGACGGCAAAGAGATTTTTTATCTTGGGCCAACGGGCATGCTCACAGCAGTGCCGGTAAGTACTGAAGGAACTTTCTCCACAGGCGCTCCTACGCCTTTATTTCAGTTCCACGGACGCGCACCCATTTCTTCGACTGACGTTTTCAGCTATGACGTGACCAAGGACGGCAAACGCTTCCTGGTCAATCGCTATGTAAAGCCTGAGCGCATCACTCCCCTGACCGTTGTGTTGCACGCGGCGGACAAATAACGTGCCACGAGAACACCAGTGCGAGCCGTCGTTCAACGCGTAAGCCGCGCTCAGGTGAATGTCGGCGAAGAAGTTGTCGGGAAGATCGGGCCCGGGTTGCTGGTCCTGGTTGGTGTCGCGAAATCCGACACGCAGGCGGATGCGGAATATCTGGCCAGAAAGATCGTAGGCTTGCGCATCTTCGAAGACGAAGACGGCAAAATGAATCTTTCACTTGCCGAGACCGGCGGAGCAGTTCTTGCGGTTTCTCAATTCACGCTTTACGGCGATCTGCGGAAGGGCAAGCGTCCTTCATTTGATGAAGCTGCTCCGCCAGAACTTGCGCGCGAGCTGTACGAGTTTTTCGTTTCGAAAATTCGCGAAGCCGGTTTGACCTGCGAAACCGGTCGCTTCCAGGCCATGATGCAAGTTGAACTGGTGAACGACGGCCCGGTCACGATCCTACTGGATTCTTCGCGCGTGTTCTGATTGGCGATTCCCAACAACGTAGTCATTCCGAGGACCTTCAGGTCCGAGGAATCTGCTATTCCACTGCGAAAAGCAGATTCCTGAGGGATAAATCCCTTCGGAATGACAAAACTGCTCGATGTTGGGGAAGACCGGAGATGCAGGAGATCAATTCGCCGCCAGATCCGCTAACCTCAGCGCCTCTACGCAAGCGCGCACCTCGTGAGTCCGAATAATGTGGGCGCCCTTTAAACCGAGTGCGACTTCAGCGCCCAATGTTCCGAACTGGCGGTCGGCAGCAGCAACGTCATTTCCGTTTTGTGACAGGGCACGCCCAATGAAAGATTTTTTTGAGACCCCTGCGAGCAGCGGAAAGCGTAGCTCCTGGAATTCGCTGAAGCGCCGGAGCAGCGGATAGTTTTCTTCGAGCCGCTTGCCGAAGCCGAAGCCGGGATCAAGAACAATACGGTCGCGTTTAATTCCCGCACTCACCGCCGCGTCGGACCGTTCGCGGAGTTCACGCTTCGCCAGCAAAACTAAGTCGGGAACTGCCGGAAGCGCGCGCCACTCATCTGGCCGTCCACGCGTGTGCATGAGCACGACTCCGCAACTCAGCCCGGCGACTGTCGTTTTCATGCTGGGGTCCCATTGCAGTCCTGAAACGTCATTGACGATTTCCGCCCCGGCTTCGACCGCCGCCCTCGCGACCTGTGCTTTGTAGGTGTCCACGGAAATGATCACTGCGGGGCGTTCTTTCTTAACGCCGGCAATCACCGGCAGCACGCGGCGCAATTCTTCCTGAGCTGAAACCGCGGGGTTCTCTGCGCCAACTCTGGCTCCTGGCCGCGTCGATTCTCCGCCAACGTCGATCATGTCTGCGCCTTCGTCCAGCAACTTCAATGCGTGCGCTACGGCGGCTTCTGGTGCCAGGTGCTGGCCGCCGTCAGAGAAGGAATCAGGCGTCACGTTGACAATCCCCATGACCAGGGTCCGCTTCCCCAACTCAAGCGAGCGGGCGCCAAGATTCCACGTGAACACTGGACGCATGCTCTAATTCTCTCACTGAGCTTGGAGAGACGGATTGTCCTGCACGGGCGGGGACGCCCGTGCCTCCAAAATCAACGGAATTTCTCCAGGCAACGACGCCCACGTCTCCAAAATATCAGCCAAGTAGCACAAACCGCCGCCGAAGTTCGTCATCATACCCAGTGGTAAAATCAGGTTTGTAGATGCAACATCATCGACTTCTCCGACCCATCACCTACGTCGTGCTGGCCTGCATTTTTTTCGCGGCTGACGCGCCTGCGGCTCCGCATAAGCCCCAGGTTTCACTTAAGAAGCAGCTGGAAACAATTCTGGCGCAGCCCGACCTGGCGCGGGGTTTCTGGGGTATTGAGATCGCGTCAGCGACCACGGGCAAGGTGCTGTATTCGTTCAACGCCGGCAAGATGTTCACGCCGGCTTCGAATACCAAGCTGTTCACCACCGCCGCCGCGCTGGCACTGATCGGCCCCGATTACAAGTTTCGCACCACGGTTGAGACCAACGGCTCATTAGATAAGTACGGACGGCTCAACGGCGATGTCATCCTGATAGGCCGTGGCGATCCGACTCTCTCCGGACGCGAACTGCCCTACAGCACGCGCACTGAGCGTGACGCGGATCCTACAAAAGTTTTGGAGCAACTGGCGGATGAGCTGGCGAAAAAAGGCGTTAAATACGTTGACGGTGACCTGATCGCCGACGACTCGTATTTCGCGTTTGAGCGCTACGGTGACGGCTGGAGCCAAGACGATCTGGTCTGGGCTGACGGCGCTCCGGTTTCCGCGCTCACCATTAATGACAATGTAGTTTTTGTAAACATTCTGCCCGGGGCCCATCCCGGTGACCGGGCTTTTGTCAGCGTCACGCCCTTTGCGGATTACTACACCATCGACAACCGCCTCATGACCACCCCCGCCGGGGGCGCGCGCCGGATTTTTATCAACCGCGAACCGGGATCGACCGAGCTGACGCTGTGGGGGACCATTCCAGCCGATGACACCGGGGCGAATGAAGGGCTGGCGATCGAGGATCCCGCGGAATTTGCCGCCACGCTGTTCCGCCACTTGCTCGAAATAAGAGGCATTCAGGTTTACGGGAAACAACGGACCCGGCACACCGAGCTGGCGAACTTGTCGACATTTACGAGCACCGTGATCGCATCGAGTCGAGGCGGCGGCGATAACGCGCTCACCACTCCCGCCGGACCGCTGGTGCTGGCCGAATATCAATCAGGGCCGCTTTCCCAGGACATTTCGGTCATTAATAAAGTAAGCCAGAATCTTCACGCGGAAATTCTGTTGCGATTATTGGGACGCGAGAAAGGCACGGCAGGAACGGTCCAGGCAGGACTCGAAGTCCTTCGCGGATTTTTGAACAACGCCGGAATTTCGAGTGACGAGTACGACTTCTATGACGGCTCGGGATTGTCGCGGCAAAACCTGGTCACGCCGCATGCGATTGTCCAACTGCTGCAGTATGCTGCCAGCCAGCCGTGGGGCAACGAGTTCCGCGAATCACTTCCTGTCGCCGGAATGGACGGCTCGCTTGCCGATCGTTTCAAAGATCTGAATCCCGCGGCACACATTTATGGAAAAACCGGATCGCTGGGCGGAGTTAAAAGCCTTTCCGGATACGCGGTAACTCCCAAAGGTGAACAGATTGTGTTCTCTGTCGTCTCCAATAATCTGAGTACGCCAGCCAAACGTGTCACCGATGTGATTGACAGCGTGGTGGAAGCTGCAGTTAATTCTGCGAAGTAACGGACACAATTTGCGGGAAGCTCCGCTGCTTAGGCTGCTCTCGCACCCATCCGCACCGTCTATAATGCTGCTCTTGAAGTTCTGGCAAGGAGGAACTCATGTCGCTGTCTATTCCCGAGAAATACCGCGATCTTTTCAGCAAGCGCGCATTCGCCAGCCTGGCGACGCTGATGCCCGATGGCAGCCCCCAGGTCACTCCTGTCTGGGTCGACATCGAAGGCGACCTGATCACTGTTAATACGGCTAAGGGCAGGCAAAAAGATAAGAACATGCGGCGCGATCCGAGAGTGGCCTTGGCCATCATTGATCCAGACAATCCCTACCGATATCTTGAGATTCGCGGGCGCATCACCGAGATCGTCGAGGAAGGCGCCGACGCGCACATCGACAAAATGGCTAAAAAATATTTAGGCGCCGACAAATACCCCTACCGCCAGCCCAGTGAAACCCGGGTCATGTTCAAGATCCAGCCCGAGCGCGTAAATACGATGGGGTGACGCGGGTCCAGCCTCTTAATTTCTAAGTAAAAATCCTAAGTGCCGAAGCTGCGGAACGATCGGCGCTCCGCGGTTTCGGTGTACCCGGTGGTGAAATGGCATCTTCAATACTTGAGTCGTCGCAATCGACTGCAAACCCGAAAGCACTTGCCCTGGATTGGGTCCGTTCGCAATTTCCATCTTTGTCGCGCGAAGTGAACGGATATCCGGCCGCGTTCCTCGATGGCCCCGGGGGAACGCAGGTCCCGCAGCGCGTCATCGATGCGATTTCGGATTATCTTCGCGGCA